>MPLT02044023.1_pt1 | contig 22382 bp, 18 predicted proteins | sample 1617391 | NCBI WGS metagenome assembly MPLT02 (sample SAMN05944800, study PRJNA350692) | marine metagenome | biome: marine; feature: ODZ; material: water; isolation source: 70 m water sample filtered on 0.2 um supor filter | place: Pacific Ocean | collected 2012-04-08 | depth 70m m
AGGAGCAGGGCCAGAAGAGTGAAACCTTTCAGGAGGGGGGAGTGGGTTTTCATTCGGTCTGTTCGTTATTCAGTTCTGTATGTCAGGTCAGATAATTTGATACTTAAAAGTATGGGTTGATCAAAAGATTTCTTCTTTGGGACAGCAAATCGGAAACGCGGGATGTAGCCGGATAGCGACAAGCCGCCCAAACCCAAGGCCCCGGTCTTCACAAAACCACGGCGGTCTAGCGCGAGGTTGCGCCGGAACTCCGGACAGCCAAAGCGGTCCGCGCCATGTTGCGGTGAATCTGCCACTGCGGGACCTCTTTAATTAGTGGTTAAAGAGGAATTCCTTCGTATTGAACAACGCCCAGATGATGTCCTCGTAGGATTCCTTCTGCGGCACGCCCTTCTTCGCGCCCTTGTCGTCTTCGATTTCACGCTCGAGATGCTGGCGGGCGAGCAGCACTTCACTGCCGCTCGGCTCGCGGGAGAAGGCGAGCAGGAACAGCTCGCGGATTTTCTCTTCCGCCTCGCGCTTGTCGTTGGTGTTGCCCAGCTTGGCGGCGCGGCCGCTGCCACTTGAGAGCTTGCTTTGGATATCCTTGGAGTTCAGCAGATGCAGGCTCTGCGCCAAACTGGCGTCACTGGAGCGTTCGCATTCGCAGGAGCTCGAGCTGTCCGGACGGCCAAAAACCGTCAGGAAGTAGGACTGACTATTGAAGCTATTGTCCGGCAGCTGCACGGCCCGCGTGCCCACAGGCAATCCGCTGAAGCTCGCCTGCGAATCAGTCATCTGGTTAATGGCATCATACAACACCTCCGCATTCAGGCGCTTGGGATAGTAGCGGCTGAAGTAGGTCTTGTCCTTTGCATTGAACTCATTCGGAATCGAGCTGAGTTGATATGACTGCGACTGGCAAATCGTACGGATCAGATTCTTCATGTCGAATCCGTTCCGGATGAAGTGTTGCGCCAAGCCTTCAAGCAACTCGGGATTCACCGCTGGGTTGGTCTCGCGCATATCATCTTCCGGCTCCACCAAGCCGCGGCTGAAGAAGTGTTTCCAGTAGCGGTTCACCAGTGTGTGCGCGAAGAACTTATTAGCCGGCTGCGAGAGCCAGTCCACCAGCGCGTGGCGAGGATCATCGTCAGCCGTCAAATCCAGCGGCGTATCGCCGAGGCCGGCCGCCTTGACTGTGCCGCCGTCTTTCTTGTTGGCAGTCTGCGCCACCTTACGCGTGTGGTAGATGACTTCCTCGCCCGGATTACGACCCGGCTTGCGGCCGACCGTTGAGAAAAAGGCGCTGAAGCTGTAGTAATCCTTCTGGCTCCATTTCTCAAACGGATGATGGTGGCACTGCGCGCATTGCATGCGAGTGCCGAGGAACAACTGCGCGGTGTCCTCCATCTGCGTCTGCATGGTCTTCACCTCGCGATACCATGTGGCGGCGGGGTTCTGGCCCATATCACCGGAAGCGGCGAGCACGGAACGCGCGAATTCATCGTAGCGCACGTTCTTATGCAGACTATCTCGGATCCAGCCGTGAAAGGCGAAGTTGCCGCGCATGGCGCTGGTGTTACTGCGCTTGTTGCGCAGGAGCGCGCCCCATTTGTTGGCGAAATAATCTGCGTAATCCGTGCTGGCGAGCAGGGCGTCGATCAACTTATCGCGCTTGGCCGGGTCGGTGCTTTCGAGGAACATCTTGGCCTCGGCATCGGTTGGCAGGCGGCCGGCGATGTCAATGCTCACCCGGCGAATGAATGTCGCGTCATCGCACACGGCCGAGGGGGGCATCCCCACGCGCTTGAGCTTAGCAAACACGAACTCATCAATGAAATTGCGCGGCTGCGGGGTCGATGCCACCGGCGCCCCCAAGGGCACACTGGCCTGATACACACCTACCTGCCCCTGATAGCGCACCATCACGGATACATCGCCCGGTTGCTCAAAGAACTTCACGTGACCCGTGTCATCTACCTCGGCGATTTCCTTGTCGTTCGCCTCGTAGGTGGCGATATGGGTGGCGTCCTCGGTGTGACCGTCACTATAGATCGCGGTCACGCTGATTTGCTGTTCGGCATTGGCGCTCACCAGACGGTTCTTGGGGTACACCTCCACACCCACCACCGTGGGGTCGGTCTCTTCGCCACTCGGCATGCCCATGGCCACCCAGCGGGTGATCAAGGCGAAGTCATGGCTGTTCGGATCAAACCGCGCGCCACCGCCGTGCGGCAGAATGGCCGCGCCCTTGAGGAGCAACAGACTGTTGGCGGGGGACGCCGGGCTCAGGCGACGGCCGCGGCCCTCTTTAACGAGGTACTCGTAATCTTCGTGTGGCTCAAAGCCGAGCAACGAAAGACGGAATCCGTTTTGGCCGCCGCTTTTGCCGTGGCAACCACCACCGTTACAGCCGGCCTTGGTGAAGATCGGCACGATTTCGTTTGCGAAATTGATCGGTTGCACCACGCCGTACTCGGTCACGGTCACCTTCACCTCGCTTTTTACGCCGTCCATGGTGGCAGTAATGGTCGCTGCGCCATCGCCCAGCGGAGTCACCAGGCCAGTCGGCGTCACCGCCACCACATTAGCCGGGGCGACGGCGTACTTGGCGGTACGCGTCACGTCCACGTTCTTGCCGGTATCCTTGGCGGTCGCCACCAGTTGCTGGCGGGCGTGTTTGCCTTTCAGGTTAAACGCCTTGGCGCCATCACCGGTCTGGGCCGTCAGCTCCAGCGCACTGGGCTTGGCCTCGGCGAAACTCACGCCGGCCATCACGGTCATTGTCAGGATCCACTTTTTCATAATCTTTTCTAGTTGGTTTGGGTTTATTAAATCGTTGTTAATTCTGTTAAATCAATTCCGGTAACGGCTTCCAGCCATCCACCAAATACTGCGGGCGCCCGGTCAAATCGGAGATCGTGGTCGTATTCGGATCGAGGCCCATGTGCTGGAACAACGTCGCGTGCACCTCGCCCATGTGCACCGGCCGATCGGCCGGCTCAGCGGCGTGCTTATCGCTGGCTCCGATCATCTGGCCGTGGTTCATTCGGCCTCCGGCCATAAAGGCGCAGCTGACCTTGGGCCAGTGATCGCGGCCGGCGTTGCCGTTGATCTTCGGCGTGCGACCGAACTCGCCCCAGGCGATCACAGCCACGTCATCGCTCAGACCGCGGTCATGCAAATCCTCGATCAAGGCGGACAGGCCCTGATCGAAAATGGGTGCGTGCCCGTTCACACCGCTTTTCTCATCGTAAATCTTGCTGTGAAAATCCCAACGACCGAAGTTCAAGGTCACACAACGCGCCCCGGCCTCCACCAGCCGGCGGGCCAGCAGGAAGTGTGTGTTGTTGCGCGGCGCGCCATCGCCAAAGTTCTTGGAATCGCCCTTGCCGTATCGTTCGCGCACCTTGGGATCTTCCTTCTCCAGATCCATGGCATTCGCCATCTTGCTGCTGGTGAGCACGCCCAAAGCCTGTTGGGTAAAGGCATCCATGCCGGCCAGTTGGCCGCTGTAATCGACATCGCGCCGGAACTGGTCAAACCCGGCCAACAACGAACGCCGCGTGCCAAAACGGTTTTGGGACACGTCGTTGAGGGTCAGGTCATCCTTGCTATGGTGAGTGGGCTTGAACGGGCCATGGCCTACGCCAAGGAAGCCCGGCTTGCCGCTGGCCCCATAAGGCGGATGCCCTGCCTTCGGAGCCAAGCCAATGAACGGCGGGATGCCGGCCTTGGCGGTGCCTTGCAGCTTGGAAATCGTCGCCCCGATGCTGGGCCATCCGCCGGGCGCCTGGCCGGTGGTGTTAAAGGTGGACCCCTTGCGGCCGCTGTAGCACATGAACGAATCGTGCGATCCATTCGGCGCCCCAACAATCGAGCGGATGCCGGTCCATTTATCCATGATGCGCGCCATGTTCGGCAGCAGCTCGCTGATTTGGATGCCGGGCACGTTGGTGGAAATGGGGTTCAGGACGCCTCGATATTCCTTAGGCGCGTTGGGCTTGAGATCAATGAGATCCTGATGCGGCGGCGCGCCGGCCATGTAGATCATGATCACGGCCTTGTGATTGCCCCCCACGCCCGAGGAGGCCTGCTCGGCGGCGAGCAGCTGCGGCAGGGTCAGACTGCCGAGCGCCCCCACGCTCAGGAAATCCCGCCGGCTCCAGCCATCACACTGGGCAGCGTGTCGTTGTCCACCTATTTGAAACATGTTCTCTTTTTTGCGGCGGAGGCCGGCGGGCTATTTACCCGTCGGCCGCGCCTGTTGTCCTGAGTTGTAACCCGGTTATATCAGTTCCTTAATCGGCCCACGCCCGGCATCGGTAAGATACTGGGGTCGTCCGTTCAAATCGCTCAATTGCGCCTTCGCCACGTCGATGCCGACATTGTGGTACAGGGTGGCAAGCACTTCTTGGATATGGATCGGCCGCTCGGAGGCTTCGCCGCCGGTGCGGTCGGTTTGGCCAATAATCTGGCCGGTGTTCATGCCGCCGCCAGCGAGGAAGGTGCCCATCACGCGCGGCCAGTGGTCGCGGCCCGGGTTACGGTTCACACGCGGGGTGCGCCCAAACTCGCCCCACACCACGATGCTGGTATCCTCCAGACGCCCAGTCTCAGCCAGATCACTGATCAAGGCGCTCAAGCCGATGTCCAGTGCGGGCAGTTGCTTGCGCAGGGTAATAAAGTTATCTCTGTGCGTATCCCAGCTGCCCCAACTCAAGGTCACGAACCGGGCGCCAGCCTCCACAATGCGCCGGGCAGTGCAAAAGCTCTTCACGTCGCGATATCCGGTGGGCACCTCGTACTTGGCCAACCGCCGTGGGTCTTCTTTCTTGAGATCCAAGGCATCGAGCAGGCGGTTGCTGGTGATGACGCCGAAAGCCTGTTCGTTGAATTTATCGAGGCCGACCATCTGCTTACGATTATCCACGTCGCGCCGGAATTGATCGAAGCTGTCGAGCAGTTGACGGCGGTCGCCCAGACGGTTGGTGGTCACGCCGTTGAGGGTCAGGTCCTGCTTGCCCTTGCCGCTCGGCGAAAAGGCCTTGTACGGGGTGCCGAGAAAGCCCGGCCCAGAGTCGCGCTTGCTCAAGGAAATGTTGGGCGGCGTGCCGTGGAGGCCTTCACCTTCCATCTTGGCCACCACCGAACTAATGCTTGGCCAGCCGCCGCTGGGCTGTGGACCGCGGCGCTGGTGGCCGGTCATGCAATGGAACGCGTTGTGATCGTTGACCTGCCCGATGGTCGAGCGGATGGCCGCACATTTGTCCCACATCTTGGCCAGCTTGGGAAAATGTTCACAAATACGCACCCCGGGAACACTGGTGGGAATGGCGTTGAACTCGCCACGATATTCCAGCGGCGCGTCCTCCTTAATATCCCACATGTCCATATGACTCGGACCGCCAGCCAAGAAGATCATAATCACGCTCTTCTGTCGTTGAGCAGCCGCCCCGGCTTTGGCCTCGGCCTGAAGCAGCTGCGGCAGGGCCAAGCCGCCCATGGCGAGCGACCCGATCTGCATAAAATTTCGTCGCGTGAAGCCGTCGCAATTGCGGTCGTTCTGAGTTCCGAATATTTTCAGCATGATGAGTTCTATCTGGTTTGCGGTTCGGTTTATTATTTCATGGGCTCACAAATTAACTGATCAATTCCGGCAACGCCTTGGACCCGTGATCCACCAGGTACCGCGGACGACCGGACAGGTCAGGTACGGTGGCCGTTTGGATGTTGATGCCCATGGCCGTGTACAAGGTGGCAAACACATCGGAGAATTTCACAGGTCGATCCACGGCCTCGCCGGCCTTTTTGTCCGTGGCGCCAATCACCTGGCCGTGCGTCATGCCGCCACAGGCGAGGGCCGCGCAGCTGACGCGAGGCCAGTGGTCGCGACCGGCCTTGCTGTTGATCACCGGCGTGCGACCGAATTCGCCCCAGACCACCACGCTCACGTCACGATCGAGACCGCGTTGATGCAAATCTTCCACGAGCGCCGTCAGGCCCTGATCGAGCATCGGCATGTCTTCTCGGCCGCGCGTGAAGTTGCCGCCGTGCCAGTCCCAGCGGGAGAATGCCAGCGTCACACAGCGCGCTCCAGCCTCCACCAAACGGCGGGCCAGCAGGAAATCATCAAGCAACTTGTGCGAGCCGTCGGCCTGCTTCTTGTTGCTGCCGCGCCCGTATCGGTCGCGCAGTTTGGAATCTTCCTTATCGAGATTCAGAGCCTCCGCAAAACGTGCCGAGGTCAGCATGGCCAAGGCCTGCTGATTGAACGCATCCAAGCCCTCCATCTGTCGCTTGGTATCGACATCCCGGCGTAGTTGATCGAATTGCGTCAACAGCGAGCGCCGGCCATCGAGCCGGTTCAGGTTGATGCCGTTCAGTGTCATGTCCTCTTTCACGCCGCCGGCCTTGTTCGGTAGGAACGGCCCATGCGCCGGCCCCAGGAAGCCGGGCCGGCCAGGGTCGCCCCAGGGCTTATGGCTGGTGTCCGGCGCCAGGCCGACAAACGGCGGCACTCCAGTGGCCGCCTCGCCGTGCATGCGGGAGAGCACCGCGCCCATGCTAGGCCACCCTCCCGGAGGTTGGTTGCCAAAATTTCCGCGGCCGGTTTGGCACTGCCATGCATCGTGGCCGCCGTTGGCTCCAACCATCGAACGGATGACGGTAAACTTGTCCATCATCTTCGCCATCAGTGGGAACTGGTCTCCAATACGGATTCCGGGGACATTTGTCGAAATCTCATCAAACTCGCCACGAACCTCCTTGGGGGCATTCGGCTTGAGATCCCACATGTCCTGGTGCGGCGGACCACCCGGAAGGAAAATGTTGATGATAGCTTTGTGGCTGCGGCCGGTTCCCTGCTGGGCCTCCGCGCGGAGGAGTTGGGGGAGCGTCAGGCCACCCATGGCCAGGCCGCCGACGGTGAGAAATCCGCGGCGAGAAAGTCCGTCGCAGAAGCGATATTGTTGGCCGGTAATCGTTAGCATAAATCGGGTCCGATTAAGTTTGTTGGTTTCGACGTTATACCCCTTCACGTCATTCAGCCTGTCGTAACATATTTATGGAAAAAAGTCACAAGCAAATAACGCCTTTTTTGGGCGTTATTTGCTTGCCAGAGAGCTTTTGAAGAGGGCCGAATCCGGCCGATTAGACAGGTGTGCCGGAGCGTTCGGACGGTTCGTTTTCGGACACGGCTTCGAGGCGCAATCGATAGACCGCCTGCAGGTCGCTGAAGCCCTTGATTTCCATAGGCGGAAGCGGCTCGGCTGTGCGCCCTTCACGAGCCGCCTCGCAAGTGGCTTCATCCACCAAAATATCCATCGGCCCGGCCACCGTACACAGGCGGCTGGCTAGGTTGGCCCCCTGCCCAATGACCGTGAAATTCAGGCGATCTTCCGAGCCCATAAATCCAGCCAGCATTTCGCCTGTGGCCACCCCCACCCCCACGTTTATTTCCCGGCCCGACATCATGTTCAGCACTTTGCGCTCGGCAATCATCGCCCGTGCACAGGCCACTGCTCGCTCTGGCGCAGTCGGATCACTGCCCGTTGCACCGAAAACCGCCATAATCATGTCGCCCACAAATTTATCCACCAACCCGTCATGTTCATGCACCACATGCGTCATGGCAGTCATGTGCTCGTTCAGCATCAACACAGTCTCTTCAGGCGACATGTGTTGGGTGATTTCCGTATATTTTCGCATGTCACAGAACAACACCGTCATCCCATGCGTCTCCCCGCCCAAAGCCACATTGCCGTTAATCATTCGATCGGCCACAAATTTATCCGTAACCTTGTTCAATACATCCCGATACTTCTCCTTTAACGATAACTCTTCTGCTGTGTCGTTGAACGCCGCAGCTAATTTGCCGAATTCATCGTTGCTGCGGACCGGAAGGCGCACATCGTAATCCCCTTCGCGTAGGCGCATGGTGGCTTTGTAGAGCCGCCGCACGGGCTTAAATAGGCCTAGTGAAATCAGCCAGCTGACGCCGACGGCCAAAATTCCCATAATGGCGCCGGAGGACAGAATCTGGGCCTTAATTTCCTCGCGCACCGCCAAAGCATCGGCCCATGCATACAGACCCACCTTGTAGGCCTTAGGCAGGGCAGGGTCCGAATCCATCGGGGCCACAAACACACGGTATGGCACGCCGTGCATATGGATATACGGGGCCGCTGATTTGTCGTCCTGCGCCACTGCCTCAGCATGCACACGCAGCCAGTCGGCTACTTTCGGCTGATCCAGTTCCGCAATGGCACCGGAGGAAAGGCCGCCATCCACCCACACGCCAGTGGCCAGTTCACTGACCTCATCCAAAGTCTGCTCCCCGCGCCGACTCACCGGGAAGCCCATGATAAACGTGCCCACCTTGCGGCCGCCGCCGGCTTGTTCCACCGGCAGACACACAACCTCCAGCAGGCGCCAGGCGTCATTTAGGCCTTGGATGGCCACGTAGCCCGAAGCCGGTTCAGCCAGATCCACCAGACCGACGTGCAACTCATCCAACTTGGCGCGGAATTCGCGTTGAGTTCGAGTTTGCGCAAAGCTGCCGGCCCTCTCTTCGGGCAGCAGAAATTCGCCCTGTTCATCCAGAAATACCAAATGCGACGCCACCACCCGCGCCCGGTTGCGTGGCACATGAATGACCGGCGGCTGATCGGGATTCACCGGACCCCGGCCCTTGAGCAAAGGATCAGCCAACATCGGAGCGAGCGATTCGCGGGCCAGGGCATACAGTCGGCTGGCATTCAGTTCCTCCACTGCCTGTTGGACTTCGACCTGCTCCACAAACCGGCCTGCCTGTTGATGGGCCTCCTGCAACCGAGCGGCCTGTTCGCGCGGCAGGTAACTAAGCTGTTCGTTGACGCGTGAGCGAAACAGCCGGTCATTGGCCGCCTCCACCCGCTGCAACGCCACCATCAGCGACACCGCCGTGGTGGCGCCCACCACGGCCAGCATGGCCAACAGCAACTTGATTCTGAATCCAAACGAAATCATTTTCGACGAGACGCCCTTGCTCTCCTTGAGTCCTTGATACAGACGCAACGAAGTGACAAAAGGATTCAAATTAATTCACAATTCGGCGAAAATCGTGAACAATCATACGTCTTGGCTTGGTAGTCACCGGCTTGTCGCCCCGAAACACCACTCTTGTGACAAAGCATTCCACCCCGTTGGGCACGGGCTTCAGCCTCACGGCTACGGAATGCACCAGCAAGGTGTCTGGCCAAAACATCTATTCGCTAAGCCGTGGCTCCAGCGGAGGGAGCTGCACATGCTGGAACATCACATCATACCACCGCATTGCCTGCACCTGAACCGTACCCAGCCAGAACAATCCCAAAATCCATTTCAAGCCGGATTAGTCGTCTTCGGGGGAGTGCCTCACTTCAACGGCGTAAGAGTAATGTTTCGATACCACGCTTCGGAGGGAGGGCCACTGTGGATTTGGAGGGCGATGACGCCGGTCAACGGGATCTTGGGGTCCGTTTCGGTGAAGTCGATGGTTTGGGTGCCGTTGATATAAAGCCGGATGCGTGGGCCTTCGCAGCGGATTTCGTATTGGTTCCAGTCGTTGGGCTTAAGGATCTTGTCGATCACGCCAGCCTTAGGCTGGGCCAGCATACGGCGCCGGCGGGATTCATCGTACAACGCCCCCCACCAGCCCTGACCCATATCGGCCTGATAGCCGATCACTTCGTGGTGGTTGGGGATGCGCTTGGTGCGGATCTGAATACCGGCGTTGGCCTTGGGACCGCCAACGAGTTTGACCTCCAGTTTGAGAATGAAATTCTTGTAGGTCTTCCTGGTGCATAGAAATTCGTTGTTGGGAATCTTGGTCTTGAGGTTGCCGGCCACCACGGCGCCTTGTTCGATTCGAAAGTATTTCAGATTTCCTTCCCAGCCATTGAAGGTTTTGCCGTCAAAAATCCGGGCCGGCTTCTCGGAGTACACCGCCGGCACGGTGACGGCCAACATGATTGCAAAAAGGAATCGCTGCATGCCCACGTTTGTACCAACGACCATGCAGAGTGGCGAAAAAAATTATTTTCCAGACAAATCATTTTTTGCGCACCGCTTCTTCTGTGGTTCCCGTCTAACGAAACGTACTTGTGAACAAGACCCTATCTGTCCGCGTAAACAATAAGAACCCGAACCACCATCTCTGGAACAACCACGGGACCTGGTGGTTGCACTACACCCTGCACCTGCCCGACTACACAAAGCGCCGCGTGCGCAAGAGTTTGGGCACTCAGAATGTGGGGGAAGCCCGACTCCGCCGGGACGAGATTCTCGCCACTGTGATGTCCTAAAATTAGGGCTCATTTCTCCCAAGGAGTCCGGCCATCGGCCATCGTCAACAGGACCAATCACAAAAGGTTGACTTGCGATTGCGTCTCATTATCATCTTTCTGTGCCCAAGAATCCGCCCGCCAACACCGTGTATAAGATCTGTGCCTCCGGCAAATGCTGGAAGCGGGGTGGTTGTGAATTGCATGCGCGCCTGAAGGCCTTGGCCACGGCGGGAGCACCGATCCAGGTGGAGAAATGCAGCTGTCTCGGTCGTTGCAAAAAAGGTCCCAACCTCAAGGCAAAGCGCAAAGGCAAAGTCGCCCGCAAACTCACCGGCGCCGATGTTATGGCCATGCTGGGGTTGTAGCTGACGCCGGATGAGGCGCGGCCTCATCATCAAATCTCAAAGCACCCGTCTCAAGTCTTGCCCTTCCCACTTTGATCATTGAAAAACGATCGGCCGCCCCCGATAGTCCTCGGCCATGTACCTCCCCATGATGCGTCGGGTGATTTTGGAGACAGACAAACGTCTGCTCTGGAAGTTTGCCTACAACTTCGGTTGGCGCGGCATGCGGAGCGTGCAGCGGTTTAAGGCCGGGCTGAAGCGCGGCGAATATTTCCCGCCGTTCCTCTACATATCGGTTTTGAATTCCTGCAACCTCCGCTGTCAAGGCTGCTGGGTGGATGTGGCGGCGAAACAGGAGAAGATCGAGGCGGATCATTTGCACCGGCTCATCCGCGAGGCCAGCGAGGCCGGCAACAGCTTTTTCGGCATCCTCGGCGGCGAACCCTTCATGTACAAGGGCTTACTGGACATCCTCGCCGAGCATCCGGATTGTTATTTCCAAGTCTTCACCAACGGCCAACTCATCAAGCCCGAGCACGCCGCGCGCATGCGCGAGATGGGCAATGTGACGCCGCTTATTTCGATTGAAGGCACTGAGATCGTCAGTGACCAGCGGCGTGGGCGGAACGATGTTTACACCAAGAGCATGCAGGGCATCCTCAATTGTATAGATGCCAAACTACTAACCGGCGTAGCTACTAGCCTGTGCCAGACCAACATCGACGATCTCCTGCGTGAGGAATGGCTCGATAAACTCATAGATCTCGGGGTGATGTACGCTTGGTACCACACCTACCGCCCCGTCGGCCCCGAGCCCAATGAGCAGCTCTGCCTCACGCCCGAGCAGCAGCTCAAGATTCGCAAGTTTGTCGTGGAAATGCGCGCCAAGAAACCGATCGCCATGATCGATGCGTATTACATGCACGACGGTCAGGCGCTTTGCCCGGCCTCCACTGGCATCAGCCATCACATCAGCCCGTGGGGCGCGATCGAGCCGTGCCCGATCATTCAATTCGCCAAGGAAAACATCCGCGACGAACGCCACATCCGCGATGTGTTTGTACAAAGTGAGTACCTCAAGGATTTCCGCGCCATGAGCGCCGAGACCACGCGCGGCTGCATCATGCTCGAGCGCCCCGATAAGGTGAAAGAGTTCGTGGAAAAACACGATGCGCCCGACGGCACCGCCCGGGGCACGGCGTTGCCCGAGCTGGAAGCCATGAACACCCGTCCCAGCCAATGGAACCGCGTGGAGCAGGTGCCAGAGCAAAACTGGATTTATAAATTCGCCAAGAAACATTTCTTTAGCGACTTCGGGGCATATCAGAATCTAAAGGAAGACTAGGCCATGCCGGCCATCTCCATCGTCATCCCGACGCTCAATGAGGCGAAGGAACTGCCAGAGACCCTCCGCCGCGCCAAGTCACTTGATGGCCTTAAAGAAATCATTGTCGTGGATGCCGGCAGCACGGACTCCACACAAGATATTGCGCGCGAAGCAGGCTGTATGACTCTCGTGTGCGAACCAAGTCGCGGCCGCCAGCTTCGTCTTGGCGCTGAACGAGCAAAAGGGGACATCGTCCTGCTTTTACATGCCGACACTTGGTTGCCAGAAAACGCTGTATCCATCATCACAGAAACCCTGGCCAAACCAGGCGTCATCGCAGGTGCCTTTTACAAACGCTTTCGCGACCGCGGTGCATTACCTGGTTCTCGTATTCGCTGCTGGCTCTTATGGAAATTCGCCAACAAGTTCTTCGGAGACCAAGCCATCTTCGTAGAGCGCACCGCACTTGAGCAAGTTGGCGGTATCTCGAATGTTCCAATTATGGAAGAATTCGACCTCTGTAAATATCTCGGCCGGCACGGTAAGCTGTCCCTCGCCCACGCTTCCGTTCTCACCTCTGCCCGTAAATTCCGCGAGGAAGGCACACTGATAACCTACTGGAGAATGGCTTGCTGCCTAGCACGCTACACCCTTTCTGCCTCTCCCCAGCGTTCTAGAGAAATCTATTATCCGCGTAACGCACAATTATAGAACTGAAAATCAACCGCTTTCGTGATAGTTTCACCGCGCCATGTTTCAAATGGGCACATTAGGGTTGGGTTCGAACCTCTTCCTCTCGCCGCTGGCGGGATACACGAACCTCCCGTTCCGGCTAGTCATCCGAGAAGTCGGTGGGGTCGATTTGTGCACCACGGATTTGGTCAACGCCCGCTCGCTCATTGAACGCAATCCCAAGGCGCTCAAGCTTATCGAGAGTAACGACGCCGATCGCCCACTCGCGGTGCAGCTCTTCGGTGCGGTGCCGGAAGAAATGCGCGATGCCGCCCTCTACCTCGAGTCCCTTGGCGTTTCCGCCATCGACATCAACATGGGTTGCCCCGTGCGAAAGGTGGTGAAGACCGGCGGCGGATCCGCGATGATGACCGAGCTGCCCAAGACCCAAGCCCTCGTGAGCGGCATGGTGGATGCCTTGAACATTCCCGTCACCGCTAAGATGCGACTCGGCTGGGATGATGCCAACATTACCGCACCCGACCTCGCCCGCGCCTTGGCCGATGCCGGATGTGCCACCATTTTCATCCACGGCCGCACACGTGCCCAAGGTTTTGAAGGCACCGTGAAGCTCGACGGTATCCGCCGCGTAGTGGAGGCCGTGCCCAACCTGCCCGTGGTGGGCAATGGCGATGTGACCTCCGCCGAAGCCGCCGCGCACATGTTCGAAGCCACCGGCTGCGCCGGGGTGTCCATCGGCCGCGGCGCGTTTTATAATCCGTGGATTTTCAAACACACCCGCCACTATATTGAAACCGGCGAACTCCTTCCCGAGCCGTCCTTTGAAGAACGCATCCGCGTCCTGCGCCGTCATTATGACCTGATGGTCGATGTTTTTGGCGAAGATCGCGGCAGTGTGATGTTCCGCAAAGTCGCCCCGTGGTACGCCAAACGTTTCGGTCCCGCCAAGCCCTTCAACAAAGCAATTGTCCAAATCAGCACTCGCGATGAGTTCGAAAATGTACTGGGTGACTATCTGGTGTGGCGCACGCAATTCACCGACGCGAACGGCAATCTTCGACCACAGTACGAATTGGAGCCGTTGATGGCATCGTTTATGAAAGGCCTCGAATCTAGGGTCGAAAGCCGCAAATCCATTCCCGTTCCGAAAGGACCGGTGGAAGTCTGGTAGTTAATTCGAATCTTTATTTCGCGAGAAAACGAAAATTCTAATGTTCGTTTCTTCGCGGTGAGCCTCGACTAATTCGTCCATTAAAACAGTAAATCCCGCGCACTGAAAATCATGTATGATCTCTGCTCGCGATCTATAAATTGCGTTGTACTTCGTCTGTAATGCCTCTGAAAAATGGTCTTTTAACTCATAGCGGGCATCAACTCCTACAGACTCTTTAACAATCACATAATCGGCCTTTTGAGCCGTATACAGTGTTTTGCGATATGATGAATCATCTAAACACAAAAGCACGCCACAAATTGTACAACACTGGTATTTCCAATGAGGATCTACTTCGTGACTTTGTCTAGATTGAAATGTAATATTGTGTTGATCTGCTTCGATCGCATTCTGCTTTGCCAAGTCCAAAAAACTTTGCATAAAATCTGTCGCATACACTTCCTTAAAATGTTCCGCTAGAGGAACCGTAAGCCGCCCGGTGCCGCATCCAATATCTAGCAAGCTAAGAACTTGTGGGTTCGGCAAAACTTTGAGAGCCTCCTCTAATGCAACTATCTCAAGATCCCTTCTTTGATTGGCGTCTATTTCCGTGGCCGTAAGGCTGGTCGATTGCCACATTCCCAGATCACCCTCGTTTTTCCCTAGGCGTTTTGCGCGCCCTTCCCAAAATTCTTTTACTGCCTGTTTCATTTTAGGTTTTCCTTAATCAAGGTCGTTGAAATCCCTTTGAAACGACCCACCCTAATAACCTGAACATCGTTTCGTTTACAGTAATCAAGTGCCACCGCATGTTCCTTAATGCCTTGGCTTCCAAACTCCTCTCCAACAACAAACACGCTCACATCAAATTTCGCGAGCTGTGCGGACTGGTCTAAATTACTATAAACATAAGTTTCATCAACATATCTGATGCTTGCCACCAGCTCGGCCCGGTGGGCTTCCCGTATCGCAGGCCAACACTCTTTCGTTTCTTTTGTTATCTCGTCCGAGCATACCCCCACCACAAGCCTATCCCCGTAAGACTTTGCTTCTCTTATTATGTTTAGGTGACCTATATGTAATAGATCCCATACTCCCGGAGTGTATACGACCCTGCTCATAATTGGTTGATTTTCCCCATCAACTCCGGCGATCCTGGTGGATATTTTTGATAAAAATCTGGATCCGGAACCATCCAATCCTCTCCATATCTCTTGGCCAAATATTCTTCGGGTTCACTTGGGACATAAATTGTATGGCCCTTCCAGTTAATGACACGTAGAGACAAAATATGTTTTCCTTCGATATCGTATGTGCTTGGGCCAATGCGCCCCATTCCAAATCCTTTTTCTGTACGATAATAGGGGTACATATCAGCATATAGGCGGTTCGTTTCACTAAAATAAATGCGGGGTATCGGGGCTCTATTTCCCGCATAATCCTGCCCCCAATTGGGCACATAAAACAAACCCGTTTCAAGGACGAACCCGATATCCCCATTGTCTGCTCGATGGGGTCGGCCGTCATTTGCAAAAGCTTCCAATATTGCATTTTCGGCGTGTGCATGGAAACCGAAATCAACGTCGCGATCCCAATCCAAAAGCTTCCCTTCGCGAACTACGCCTAAAAGGGAGCCCCAATCAAGCCAGCAATGCAAATCATGCTTATGGAAAAATGCTGCAGCTTCGACCATCAATTTTGAAAGATTCTCTACACAACATTTTGGAGTCATCACGTTTGTTCGCAATGTTGAAATATTTGACGTTTCCGTGCAGACCTTTGAGCCCCTATGGCATCCCACAGCAGAAACTGAATCCCTCTTTTCTTCCTGTGGGAGCAGCGTCCTTGAGTGCATATTTGGACGCTCTTCTGTTATCTTGTAAGCCGATTTCACAAACCATTCAGCAGCAGTTTCAATGCCACAATTTTGACCGGCGCCATCCCAATATACCTTCGAAAACCCCTTATTTCCCGCCTTTCCCTTGACTTGCCCGCACGGCTTGCCTCCAATGCGCGCGAAACCGATTTATTCCATGGCTGAATTTTTCCCGGACGTTAAGACGATTGAATACGAAGGCGCGGATTCCAAAAATCCGCTGGCCTTCAAGCATTACAACGCCGACGAGGTAATCGAGGGCAAATCCATGAAGGACCACTTGCGCTTCGGCATCGCCTATTGGCACACCATGCGCGGCACGGGCAATGATCCCTTCGGCCCCGGCACCGCGGTGCGCCCATGGGAGTCGGCCAATGATGATGTGGCCAATGCGCAGAACCGCGCACGGGTGTTCATTGAGTTCATGGAAAAACTCGGTGCCCCCTTCTATTGCTTTCACGATCGCGACATCGCGCCCGAAGGCGCAACGCTGCAGGAGAGTCACGATAACCTCGACGCCGTGGTTTCCGTTCTTAAGGAGGAACAGGAACGTACCGGTATACAGCTGCTGTGGGGCACGGCCAATCTCTTCAGCAACCCGCGCTTCATGCACGGCGCAGCGACCAGCTGTAATGCCGATGTCTTTGCTTACGCTGCCGGTCAGGTGAAGAAAATGCTGGAAGTCACCAAAGAGTTGGGCGGCGAAAACTACGTGTTCTGGGGCGGCCGCGAAGGCTACCAGTGCTGGCTCAACACCGACATGCAACGCGAACTCGATCACCTCGCCAAGTTCATGCACATGGCTGTGGATTACGCGAAGACGATCGGCTTCACCGGCCAGTTCCTTTTCGAGCCCAAGCCCAAGGAGCCGACCAAACACCAGTACGATTTCGATGCCGCTGCGTGCCTGAACTTTATCCGCGCCAACGGTCTGGAAGATTACGTGAAGCTCAACATTGAGACCAACCACGCCACGTTGGCCGGCCACACCATGGAGCACGAGCTGGACTACGCCGGCGGCCAGGGCTTCCTCGGCTCCATCGACGCCAACACCGGTGATCTGCTCCTCGGCTGGGACACCGACCAATTCCCGACCGATATTTATCTCACCACCAAGAGCATGCTCGCCATCCTCAAGCATGGCGGCATCGCGCCGGGCGGCGTGAACTTCGACGCCAAAGTGCGCCGCGAGAGCCACGAGCCGATCGATCTCTTCCACGCGCACATCGGCGGCATGGACGCCTTTGCCCGCGGCCTGAAGATCGCCGCCGCCATCCGCGCCGACGGACGGCTAGAGGAAGCCGTGAAGGATCGGTACGACAGCTGGAACCAAGGCGTCGGCAAAGACATCGAGACCGGCACCGCCAACTTTGAAAGCCTCGAGCGCTATATGCTGGAGAAAGGCGAAATCTCCGACAACAAAAGCGGCCGTCAAGAGTACCTGGAAAACCTCATCAACGAGTACATCTAAGGCCACCTCATGCCTAAGCATTCAAGCGGCCTCCGGGCCGCTTTTTTCTTGTGCATCCCCTTGTTCGCTCTCTGGTCCGTGATTTGAATCGCATGCGGCGCATCGGTGCCGTGTTTTTTATATCGATTGAATCGATCCGGGCGTAAAAATAATCGATTTTCGTCCCGGTCTAGATTCATGCAACGATACCAACATCTTGCCGGAAAAGTGCTGCGTTGGGTCTCCGGTGAGAAACCGTCGCGGAGGAATAATCCGCGGCGGTTTATTTTTTCCTCCCCCTCGCCTCCTCTATCGGGACAGCCGAAACTGGATGCGGGTGCCTTCCCCCGGCGCCGATTGTACTTCCACGCGGCCGCCATGGGCTTCGGCCACCTTGGCCACGATGGCCAATCCCAATCCGCCGCCCTTTTCTTTGGTGGTGCTCAACATGCCGGTGAAGGCGCGTTCGCGTTGTTCCTTCGTCATGCCAGAACCGGAATCGGTGAAGGCCACCGTCACACCCTGTTCGGTCACCTTCGTGGCAATCTGCAAGGTTCCCCCCTGTTGCATGGCCTCCGCAGCATTAAGGATGAGGTTGAGAAACGCCTGGGACAACTGCGTGGCGTCCCCTTTCACTGGTGGTAAATCAGGCGCGTCTTCGCGCACCAAATGGATCTGCTGATGCTGTAACTTGTGCCGCGTGAGCAGCGCGAGGTCATCCAGCAAGCCGGGCAAATCCACCGGCCTCATTTGGGGTTCGGCATTGCGGGCAAACTTCACGATGTTGTCCACAATGCGATCGAGATGATTCATCTTTTCGCCCAGCACCCGCGCATCCTCGGCGCGCGGGTCGCCCTCGGCAAAATCCAGCTCCATAGAGTGGTACAACATCTTCATCACCGTGAGCGGATTTCGAATTTCATGGGCCACTTCCGCCGCCAATAAACCCAAGGCGCTGAGCTGCTCATTGCGGCGAAGCTGTTCTTCGACATCCACCGTGCGCTCATACAAGCGCGCCTTCTCGATCGCCACGGCCGACAGTTCCGCTAGGGCGCTCAGCGTGCGCACTTCTTCATTGGAAAACACATGGGGCGCCTCGGTATACACGCTCAAGGTTCCCAAGTTTTGGCTCCCGAAAACCAAAGGCGCGCAGAGCAATGAGACGAGCCCTTCGCGACGGGCGGTTTCCGGGTGTTGATATTGCGCGGAGGTTTGCACGTTGAGCACCTGCATGGGTTTGCGGCGCCGGACCACCGCACCCATCAAGCTCTCCACCACACTGAGAGGCGGCCGCTGTTGATAATCGGTGCCGGCCCCAAACTGCGCGCGCACTTCGAGCCATTCCCCGGAAGGATCAAGCAACTGCAACGAACACATCTTCACTCGGTCCAAACCTGCCGCTTCGCGCGTGACCGATTCCAGCACCTCATCCACATGCAGGTTTCTGTTTATCGTTTGGCCCACGGACACAAGTGACCGCAGCAACTCGGCGCGCTGCCGGTGTTGTTCGTACTGCCACGTGTTGACAATCACCTGCGTGGCGTGCCGGGCGAGTTCCTCCAACAGATGTTGGTCCGTCTCAGAAAAGGCATCGACCGACTCGGCGTCGACGTTAAGTACCGCCCGCACAGTGTCCTCGATAAACAACGGCACGGCCAATTCACTGCGCACCTCCGCCCGCGCGGAGATATAGCGTTCATCCGTACTCACATCGCCGATGCGCAGAGGCTCGCCATGATGCGCCACCCAGCCGGTAATGCCTTCGTTGGGTCGCAGGTACAACAGGTCCGCGTCGTCCGGAAGCCCTTCGGAAGCTTCGATCTCCAGCAGGCCGGTGGTCGGATTCACCAAAGCCAGCGAACCGCTCGTGGCCCCCACCAACGTCACCGCCTCACGGACAATCAACTTAAGCGCCTCCGCCGGTTCCAGCGTCGCGTGAATAGCACGCGACACATCGTATAACCGTTGTAGTTGTTCCGGCGTAAACGATCCGCTCATGGCACTCTCCGTAACAACACCGCGCCCGCACCCGCGAAGGCAAGGTTCGGCAACCACGCCGCCAGTACGGCCGGCAAATGCCCCACCGTGCCCAGCGCGAGACCCCAGCGCATTAAAATGAAGTAGAGGAAACAGATCCCTACACTGCCCGCCACGCCTACAAACACATTGCGCCGCCCGCTCACCGCCCCAAACGGCAACGCCACCAGCACCACCACAAGGCAGGTAAACGGCTGCGCGATACGCCCGTGAAATTGCGTGAGGATCAGGGCCGCTTTGTCCGTCTGCATTTCCGGATGCAGTTTGCGATACTCCAAAATCTCAAACAACGAGAGCTGCAGTTGCTTGGCGGCTCTCAATTGATCGAGCCGCGCAATTTTTATCTCCGCCTGTAATTGCTCCGGCGACCCGCCGAGGTTAAGGCCCGCCAGCACGTTGGTGGCGATCACCTGATTGGGCAAATCGTTGGTGGGTGGCGAGTAGCGCTTTTCCTCCGCGGAGTAAAAAACCCAGTTGCCGTTGGTCCACACACCGCGTGCCGCATCCACCACCGTGCGCACCTCTTCGCGTGTCCAATCCACCGACGGATTATCCATTTCGCCGGTGGCCAAGTTATACCGCTGGATATGCCAAACTTGCCCCAGCGCATCATCACGGAAATGCAGGTTGCTGAGCCACTTATCGGCGTCCGTGCGGCCCGATTCAAGCAGCCGTGCAGATTTTGCCGAGGCGTTGGGTGCAATGAATTCCGTTACGGCAAACAACGTGCCGCCAATGAACAGGGCCACCGCAAAAAACGGCACACTAATCCGCGCCAAACTGATCCCCGCCGCTCGCATCGCCACCAATTCATTGCCCCGCGCCAGGTTGGTGAGCGTGTACAGGAGCGCTAGCAACAGCGCAATCGGCAGCACCGTGCTCATCAGCTCGGGCGTGCGTAGGAAGTAAATTTCGCCAACCTGACTCCACTCCAACCCACGATCCTGATACTCCTTGAGGTTGCCAAACAGATCAAACGCCGTCCAAAAAATCTGAAAGCCCGCCAGACAATACAGCAGAGGCACGAGCAGTTCGCGCAAAAGATACCGGTCCAGCAATCGCATGCGCCCATAGGCTAGCCAGTAGGCCGCCCAGATTCGAGGCAAAATGCTCGCCGACGCCCACTGGCCCAGCGTAGCCTACGGCGTGCGCGTCACCAACCTCAACCCCGCCGATACCATTGGCGCCAGTGCGTGGCTGGTGGAAACCGCCGGCCACCGCATCCTGCTCGATGCCGGCTCGTCGCCCGGCGTGGAAGGCCGCGCGGGCTTGCCGTTGTACTCGCAGGTGGCGGATCAGGACGTCGATGCCATCGCCATTTCTCATTGCCACCAGGACCACTGCGGATCCCTGCCGGTGGCGCTCCGGCACTTTCCACGAGCGCGAGTGTTGATGACCGAGCCAAGCTATTTTCTCATCGAACGCGTCCTGCACAATTCAGTGAACGTGATGAAACGGCAGCGCATCGAACGGAACATTCCCGAGTATCCACTGTTTCATCACCGTGAGATCGATGAGTTATCATACTTATTTCAAGGCTTTAAATATGGGAGAGCGGAGCCATGGAGCCCCGCGCGGCCGGATGCAGCCGGTGAGCCAGCTCCCACGGTGAGCTTTCATCCCGCCGGCCATGTGCTGGGCTCCGCCGGGCTCCGAGTGGCGCATGGGCGGGAATCTCTTTTTTATACCGGCGATGTTTGTTTCCACAATCAAACGCTCTCACCGAAGGCAGATTTTACGGACACGCAATCTGATGTGTTGATCCTAGAAACCACGCGTGGCGCCACCGAGACCCCTGCCGGGTTTACGCGGGAAGCCGAGCTGCAACGGTTCATCACGGCCATCCGCGAGGGGCTGCAGTCGGGCGGGGTGTTGGTGCCCGTGTTTGCCCTAGGCCGAACGCAGGAAATGCTGGCGGCCATTGCGCTGGCGATGGAGGCTGGTGAATTGAATCGGCAGCCGGTGTACATCGGCGGCTTGGGACGCGTGTTTACGGAGATCTATGACTTGGTCGCAGCGCGCGCGCCCAATCGGCGACCGGATCTCAATCTCCATGAGGCGCTGGATTTGCAGGTGCTGGAGCAACGCGATTTTCGGAAACTGAAAGTGGATGGCCAACTCTTCGTGATCACCGCCGGCATGCTCAGCGAAAACACCGCCGCCCATCACCTTGCGCAACACATGATGAGCGAGGAGCGTCATTCCATTTTGTTTGTAGGCTATTCCGCTCCCGATACCCCCGGAGGCGCCCTGCGCGCGGCCGAGCGGGGCGAGCCCTTTCATTTCAGTGATAGCGCCGGCGAGCTCACGCGCCATTGCCAGCTTGAGAGCTTCGATCTCTCCGCCCACGCAAACCGGGAAGAGCTGGTGGATTTCGCTGTGCAAATGGCCCCGCGCACCGTGATCCTCGGGCACGGTGAACCCGACGCCCGCGATTGGATTGAGGCGGAGCTGCGCGATCGGCTGCCCAAGCTCAACATCCTCCAGCCCGCTCCCGGCGAAGCGCTGGAGGTCTAACATCGCGGCTTGTTTTCCGCGCTTTTATCCACTATACCCACTGTATACCCATGAGGCACGCTCCGCGCAGCGCCGGCTTTACCTTGCTGGAAGTGATGACCACGGTGGCCATTGTGTCGCTCGTGTTGGTAATGGTGTATTCGTGCTGGAGCGCCGTGCTCAACGCTACGGAAAGCAGCAGCGTTGCCGCAGAAAATTCCCACCGCGAACGCATGACGTTGAAGGCGTTGGACGAGGTGTTTTCCGGCGTGGCCTGGTACGAGCATCATACCAATGGGCCTTTTCACTTGGACTCCGCCGGCGCGTTTAGCCAGCTCTCCATCATCAGCCGCGTGCCCCCGGATTTCTGGGGAGCCCGTCATTTGGGGGCGTATCCTTTGCGCCGCATTGAGTTTCGCGCCGAACCGACGACTGATGGCACCCATCAGCTGGTGATGATCCAGCAACCGCTGCTCTCGGTCACCGATGGTTCCCCAAAAATCCATCGCACTGTGCTTTTACCCCGCGTGGAAACCTTCGCACTCAACGTGCGCGAAGACACCCGGCCCATCACGCCTTGGGAGCCTAACTGGAATGGCGCCAACGGCCTGCCAGCAGATGCCCGGGTCTCCCTCGGCATGTCCGCTGATTTCCCGCGCCATCAATCTTGGCCGCTGCTGGCGCACTTGGCCCAACACGCCAAACCGCCGCCGGGCA
>MPLT02114703.1_pt1 | contig 22328 bp, 15 predicted proteins | sample 1617391 | NCBI WGS metagenome assembly MPLT02 (sample SAMN05944800, study PRJNA350692) | marine metagenome | biome: marine; feature: ODZ; material: water; isolation source: 70 m water sample filtered on 0.2 um supor filter | place: Pacific Ocean | collected 2012-04-08 | depth 70m m
CCTGAAAAATCGACGATTAGGTTCGACTTTGGCCTTTCAGAGGAAGTAGTCAGAGAAATCTCCAAACTGAAGAATGAGCCCGAATGGATGACTGAGATTCGAGTTAAGGCATTCAAACACTTCACGAAGAGGCCGATGCCTACGTGGGGGAACATGTCTATGTTGGAGGAGATTGACTTCGACAAGATTTGCTACTACCTCAGATCATCCGATTCTACTGAGAAGGACTGGGACGATGTCCCGGAAGAAATCAGGAACACGTTCGAGAGGCTTGGGATCCCCGAAGCAGAGCAGAAGTGGTTGTCTGGAGTGACCGCTCAGTATGAGTCTGAGGCAGTATACCACAGCATCAGAGAGGACTTGGAAAGCCAAGGAGTGATTTTCCTGGACATGGACAGCGGGCTTAGGGAATATCCAGAATTAGTTAGAAAATGGTTCTGTTCCGTGGTTCCTTACTCTGATAACAAATTCTCTGCCCTAAACACCGCAGTCTGGTCGGGTGGATCGTTCATCTATGTTCCAGAAGGAGTCCATGTTGAGATGCCGGTACAGGCATACTTCCGGATAAATGCGAAGAATATGGGGCAATTCGAGAGGACTCTGATTATTGCAGACAAAGGCAGCAGCATTCACTATGTCGAAGGGTGTACGGCACCCACCTACTCTACTGACTCACTACACTCAGCGGTAGTTGAATTGGTAGCACTTCCGGGATCACACATTCGGTACTCGACTATTCAGAACTGGAGTTCAAATGTTTACAATCTAGTTACAAAGAGGGGGATAGCACATGAAAAAGCCAAGATTGAATGGGTCGATGGAAACATCGGAAGTAAACTCACAATGAAATATCCTGCTGTGATTCTCAAGGGAGAAGGGAGTCATGCAGAAGTGATTTCGGTTGCATATTCCGGAGAAGGTCAACACCAAGACGCAGGGGCCAAAATCCATCACCTAGCATCTAACACAACTAGTAAGATTCTATCAAAAAGCATCAGCAAGAATGGGGGCAGGGGGTCCTACAGGGGAATGGTCACAGTTTCCCCTAAAGCGGACAACTGCAAATTGAATGTGGTCTGTGATGCATTAATTCTCGATGAGGGGAGCAGGTCGGACACATACCCAACAATGGAAGTAGCCAACGCGACTGCAAGGTGCGAACACGAAGCTAGCGTTTCGAAGGTTAGCGATGAGCAATTATTCTATCTGATGAGTCGGGGTCACTCGGAGGAAGAGTCCCTAGCAATGATAGTGAACGGTTTCTTCGAGCCATTCACCAGGGAGTTACCAATGGAATACGCTGTGGAACTCAATCAACTGATGGCTCTTGAGATGGAAGGAAGCATTGGTTGAGGTCGAATGATGGATTCGGCCTCGAGGTATCTTAGTCTGGAGGAACCCAAGAAGGCGGATCATCTTTGGAGGTACACCCCCTGGAAGAGAGTCCATCCTACTGGAGATGTGACCGAGATCCCCTCACTAGGAGAGCCGGAGATTGGCCTCAGCATGATTGACGGTTCCGACTTGCCCTCTGGAATTGCAGTGAAGAGAGGGATTGTGGAGGATCTGGATTTCTCAATGAGCAACGCGTTGACTAATTCATTCCTCGATGCTACGGCAAAGTCTTCGCAATGGACGTTGGTCGTGGATAGAGGCTTCTCTTCGAAAAAGCCAATTGTTCTTGATATTGAGACGGGTGATTTGCCATGCACAGCACATATCTCATTGGATATAGGAAAGATGTCAGAATTTGAGATGATAACCAGGGTAACTGGTAGAAGCGAATGGTTCGGACTACTTCGGACAGGTGAGATTCGGGACGAAGCGGTGGTGAATGATGTTGTTATCGGCCTCCTAGAAAGGGGGACGATGCTAAGATCCGATAGCATTGATATTTGCCGGAATGCGCAAGTTCGGATGGGCACGGTCTCTTCCGGTTCTGAGAGGACGAAAAGTGACCTTCGATACAAAATGGGGGAACCTGGCGGAAACATCAGGGTTCTAGGATCAATCCTGTCTGTAGATTCTATGCATTTGGATCATCACATAGAAATTCACCACGAAGCCCCAGAGACATTCAGCCGCCTATCTTGGCACTCTGCTTGTGGGGGTAGTAGCAGAACCATTGGAACTGGGATGCTGACAATCAGAGAGGGTTCCAAAGGAGCGGATGCAGCACAGATTTTCCACAACCTCCTGCTCTCAGAAAAAGCAGAAGCCGATTCGATTCCAGAATTGGAAGTGATGGAAAATGACGTCGTTGGTTGTGGGCATGGTACGGCAAATGGGCCCATAGACGAAGAGCAGATGTATTACCTAAAGGCCAGGGGGTTCGACGAAGATGATGCAAAGAGATCATTGATTGCAGCATTCCTAAATTCGACTCTCTCTGAGATGGGGGGGTCTGACCTTCACGAATGGCTCGTGAGCGAACTTACCCTCCAACTGGAAACTCTCGATGCATGAAGCGGGGAAATTGATTTAGCCTAATGGCGGTTGCTTTTTTCATGGATAGTGACCATTGCAAGAATTTTCTCTGTCTTTGCGGCTTCATAGGGGATGCGGTCCCGATGCGCCAGCATATGGAATGCCCGCGTTGCTTCAGAGTGGTAGAGGCTTGTTGCGAAGGAGTTCCAGAATATTGCTAACTTTCTAAACAAGCTGAGAATTCTTGGCTAATTGCAAATTAGTGAAATCTATGAAGGTGGCCTATTCAGCACCAACTGTGGAACAAATGCTTCTCAAAAATGGATTGGAAGATAGGAGGCATGAGGAAAGAGTCTCCAAGATTCTGGGGGGGGTCGCGTTTGGATACCTTGCATTGTGCTTTATTGCCCCCTATTCCCTTCCTTCTAATTCTGTTCCAGAACTCTCGGGGCGTGCAAATGCTATCGACTATGCGTTCGAAAACAGTTGGGGCAACGATAATCACGAAGAAGGTGGATCGGTGGGTCACGACCAATCCCAGCACGGTGGAAATTTTGCATGGAGTGAATTGAATCCAATTTGGGCACTAGCATATGGTTTTGGAGATTTGAATTGCCATCAAAAACATGAGAGGTCATGGGAAATAAATGGGAATCAGATGCCTGTATGCGCCAGGGACATCGGAATCTTCCTAGGATTCTCCCTAGGTTGCTTGTTCTTCTTATTGAGGGGTTTCAACAGATGGACTGTGAGAGACACGTTTCTTTCGGTCTTCCAAGATAAAATGCTCTTCGAGATATATGAGAGTGATCGGAGGATGATGGCGATGATTTTGATAATGGGGATAGGTTTGATTCCAATGGGGGTTGATGGGTCTACACAAATGCTTCTAGATTCTTACGAATCGAACAATCTGCTCAGGATAGTCACAGGATTGGGATCTGGATTCGTTGGCGGGTGGTGGTTTTGTTCGGCATTCTCGGCTAGGCCCAGGTTCTTTGGAGAAGCTGGCAATGTCATGCTTCCCGCTGGTTCCCGACTGGTGGTAAAGTGAATTCACTTTCCTAGCCACCAATTGACCAGAGATTGGATGTCCTTAGGAGGTTGGCGCCCTTCTATTCCACTACCTACTATCGACAAACGGCTTATTGTTTCCATCAATGCGCGTTCATGATTCCCAGATTTGGCTATCTGGCCCATCGAGAAGCGGATGTGAGTCCTTGGATTGAGAGATTGCCATTTTCTGATTTCCTTGCGAAGGGGCCAGATTGCGAGAACTAGTCTTCCGAATGGAAAGAACTCTCTCCTCATCTTTGTTTTTGGGGCCTCTCGTCCTACTAGATTCTTCCTCTGATGGACCCACCCCAGTTCTTTTAGGAACCTGATAATCCTCTGTGTGTGCCTCTTTGAAACACATCTAACTGGGCCCATGGATGATCTGAGCTCAGAAATCTCGGCCGAATTGATGAGGCAGAGAGTCCCACATACGGAGGACATTGAGTGGTTTAGGATATTTTTCGGATAATTCGGATTTTCTCTTGGCAAAGAGGAGAGGGCACTTTTGTGACTCTCCTGGGCTGATTTGATGACTTTCCATGGTGATTTCCCTTCCAACCACCCCAGCTTTGCCTTCGCTGGTTCAATGCCGATGTCTGAAAGAGTACTCTGATTCTGCGATTCCCTCACCATGGTCCTAATCTGGAATTGGTCAACTTGCTCGGTTTCGACATTGATAGGATTTGGCCGGCCGTTCATGAATGAACGGATTGCTTCCCTCAGAGAGGCACGTAGTTGCTGCGGAGTACCTTCATTTGAAATCGGGCCCAGGATGGCACCCATGTCGAATGGAGTCGGCATTTCCATTTCTCCGGAGAGAAGTCCCCTGTACCCCTCCCTGATCCGGACCTGTAATTCTGATGTCTCAAAGTACTCTTCTTTGCTAGAGAGTCCGCGTAGAGTACCCTTTCTTATCCTCTCCAATGCAATTTCTGGATCACAGTCGACCCAAATGCAGAGATCCGGTATCAATGCAGCGGAATTCATCTGAGCGGTCCTCTCCAGCCCAATTCCACCAACTATTCCCTGATACACCAAGGATGAGTGGATATTCCTGCCGCATACTACGGCCCTGCCTTCCTGAAGACGAGGGAGAATCCATCCGTGAGAGTGATCCAGCCTATCAGCAGCGAAAAGGCCTGCCTCCTGCTCAGGAGTTAGGGACTGCCTCTTCACCGAATCTATGGCCAGCCTCCCTAGTGCATGATCCCTTCTAGGTTCGGCCGTAACCTCCACAGATTTGAAGCAGTACTCGGATTCTAGAACCTCGTGAACAATCTGTGTTGCTAGGCCCTTCCCACTGCCATCCCCGCCTTCAATTGAGAACAGATACATGTGACTCTCCTGATGCCTAATGGCGGCTACCAGAAAACTGTTCCTTAGACAATGTCACCAGTCCCATGCCGATCAAGATAAGCAAAGGTCCGATGAAAATCATCCCCCTGCTCCAGAGTCCTAAGAAAGAAAGCCACCACGACCTCCTGTAGCTGTTGCCACGATAAGCCTCGACTCCGCCATATACCCCCATGAGTCCGAAGAGCACGGTCACCAGGGCGATAGCAGTGGCGATGGAGACCGAGTCGGACTGGTAACTCTCACCACGTCTATCGATTACGCTCTCCCCGTTTCCCTGGGCCATGGTGATGACAATGTTGGCTTCGTCACCGGGAATGAAAAACAGCTTAGTCGTATTGTTCCCATCGTTCGTAAATGAGAGGAGGTATGGCTCTCTACGGACTTCAGGGATATTGAATCGCCCATCCGAATCTGTGGCCGTCTCCCTTCCGGTAGTTGCACCCTCCACGGAAAGTAATCTCACCCTCACCCCTTCAACTGGTTCTCCACCTGAGTCGTTCCCAGACAGTTCAGAGATTACAATTCCCGATACGTCGGAATATTCCTCGGGACCGATTCCCGGGAGAATCTCATCTGGAGTACCTGAAACGAGTAGAATCCCCAACTGCACCCCAAGAAGGCTGCCGATGATAATCAAAATTGCCCCTGCGACCCTTGTTGACGGCTCTCCGGAGATATCTTCAATCAAGTACTCGATATCGATGCCGCCCTCTGAATCTTCGTCGGCCATGGCACTCCCTAACGATGGGAGTCCTTGAAGTTGGGCGTTTACGGTTCTTTCATTTTACTAATTGTTCGAAATATGAAGAATAATGAGGCGATTGTTGCTCCAGATATCGTCACCATGGCAAGTTTTTGGGAGTTGCCGCTACTACCCAAATTTTCCTCAGGAATGGTGAAATTGACCAAGTACATCTGAGTCCAATTCTTCCCCGTAATCCAGAATCCCCCCGAATCCTGATCGAACGCGATACCGTTCAATACCTCTTCAGACCCATTTCCCTGGGCAGATGTGAGATCATAGGGGGATGAGAAAAAATCCACCTCCCCTGATGTTGATGAGATTCTGAGGATTGTCTCCTCCATCCAAACATTTGCATATATCTTGTCCCCAACACATTCCAACTCATTCAGATTTTGGACCTGGGCCCCATCCCAAGTGACCATTATGGTGAATTCGGTTTCAAAGCTATCTGGGTTTCTAAATGAAAGCTCAGATGTGCCATTAGATGTCACTATATGTTCGCCATTGAAGCAGGCCCCCCAACCCTCGCCTTCGAAGCTATAGTTGCCAATAATGCTAAGATTTGAGATGCTTAATTCCAAAGCAACCTCCGACCTCCAAGTCAGCAATATGATTGATTGGTCCACCATAGTAATCCCTTCGCCAAAGTATGAGTCGTCAATCTGAACCTGTCTAATTATCCTCCCATCTTGTGAGTCGATCTCACTAATTCTCGAATGCCCATAGAGTCCTGAACTCTCAAAAATTGAGTTTCCCCGTACTTCCAAGCCTTGGGTGAAAGAAGATGAGTCGTGAGGCAGAACTCGCAATACCTCGACATCCCTCTCTGCCGCTATAATCCCATCACCCTCGGCCATTGATGCCTGAGAGGAGAGTAGTAAGAGCACTGCAATGGGAACGATTGATGACCCCGTCGCCCTGCCCATGTACGAACGATGCTCCATCGATGTTAAAATACGTCCTCGAGCAGTTTAGAGCATATTGTCAAACGAGGTGCTAATGGTGAGTGATGGTTTTGGAAACGACTCCACTAGTAAGGCCATTCTGGCTGTAGTTTCTCTCCTAGTGGTTTTCGCCTCCCCTGCGTTTTCCCCAGAAGTACTAGCGGGCACTGGGGGGCAGCCAAGAAGCTGTCTGAATACTTGGTCTGTTGACGATACCGACAATATGACTACGAATGACGGGACCTTTGCTGTGACTGTTGAGAAAGTCTCTTCCAACGCAGCAATCTTCGTCGAGGATGGTCAAATCGTTTCCTCCACCGTTCTGAATGATATTGTGTCCAACTGGGAGTCCATCATTTTCCCCTCGACTACTAACTACTTCGGATCAGCACCAGACATCGATGACAATTGCCAGGTAGAGATTGCCATCCTGTCCCTAGATGGTCCGGGAGGGGAAGAGGGGTATTTTGAATCGGGGGTTGCATCTTTGCGTGAGGCCCTATTCCTGGACATCGATGATCTCTCGGAAAGGAATCGGGTTTTGGCACACGAGTTTGGGCAGTTGATTCATTACGAGAATGATCCCTTCGAGTACATTTGGATAGATGAGGGTGCAGCAGGACTTTCCGAATTCATCAGCTTCGGAGAATCGGCGGATCTAGAGGACGAGTCCAATTCATGGACGATGAACTCGAGTACAGGTCTGAGATGGTGGGACGGAAGGGAGTCGGATGTCGGATCGAGTTTCCTATTTTTGGCATATTTGGCGGACAAGCTAGGGGGTCCGGCTGGAATGAGGCAGCTGGTATCCAATCCATCCCTAGGGGGGAATGGGGTTGAGAGCCTAGCCAGAAACCCCGGACCCGGCTCTACCCCAGTAGGAACTTCGATGAGTGAGATCTTTGCTAACTTCAGTGCTGCAGTGACTCTGGATAGCGCACAAGGTGCCTTTGGTTTCTCAAATCTTGACTTAGTCGATGATTGCTCGGAAGGGGGTTTCTGCAAGGCGGCAATCAGTGCAGAGAACAACCAGTGGTCAGAGGCATGGCAGTCTTCCGGTCACTCAGTAGAAGGGTGGGGGCTGAAATCATTCAGATTCACACAGGGTGATGGTTTTCCCCTGAGTATTATGGTTCAACCGGACAGGTTCGGCTTCGAAGGTGCCGTTCTTTCGAAGGAGGATTCTTCTGGAACTTGGACTATGGAAAAACTGAGGGTTGATTCTAGTGATGGCAGTGGAACGGGGCTAGTTCATGGTTTTGGAAATACCACATCAGAGGTTTTGCTCTTAGTCTGGTACAACTCTCTCATTGATGACTGTGATTTCGACTTTGCGAATTGTGGTGTCCTTTCTGGTGGAAACTATCCCTCAGGGTCATTCACCGTGAGTGCGAGTCAGGTCACAAGCCCTGCTCAAGTATCGATTGACTCAATCATCGGCTTTGATAGGGATGGGGATCTTCTGGAAGATAGTGTAGAGATTGGCATAAGTGTGAGTTCAAGTGCATTTTCAGAGACTCTGTCTGTAGAATTCTCGGCATTCAACAACAATTCATTAATTGATTCTTCTGATTTCATCGCCTCAGTAGGGAACTCCGAACCAGAAATTATCTCAGTTTGGTTTACTCCCCCATTTTCCGGTGATTGGTCATTTACGGCCAAAGCTAGGGACATTACTGGGCAATTGCAGGATGTAGCGCAATCGCTCCCTCAGCAGATTTTCAATATGAAACCAGTTGGTTCGGGAACAATCTCATCCAATGAAACGCAGACATGGACTCAAACCTACATCTTCGGAGGTGGTTACGACTCGTGGGGGTTCGGTTTACAGAACGGCTCTTTCGGGCACAATGAGACCCCTCAATCTTACATCTGGGACTTAGGCGACGGCGATTCTTCGAGTTTGAAGAATCCCGTACACTCATTCACAGAAGAAGGGGACTTCGTTATCTCCCTCCTGGTCAGGGATCAAGGGGGTTTCTTTTCTGAATCAATTTCATGGGAGATATCTGTAAATGACACTTCGGATCCTATTCCAGAGATTTCTGTTGATGGCTTGACCATTCAAGATGGGTTGACCGTGCAAACGAACCAGAGAGTCCAATTTTCTGCCTTTGGTACGTCAGACAACGTCCCCGTTGACAAGTTATTTTTCTCATGGGACTGGGGAGATGGATCTAGCGACTCTGGAACCGGGCTCTTCGAGATTGGGCATTCTTGGGTAGATGGCAGTGGTGAAGGAACAGTATACTCCTTGGAATTGATGGTCAGCGATGGCCATCAATCTGCTCAGAAGTCTCTGCTGGTCACAGTACTAAACAGGGCTCCTTACCAGATCTTCTCCGAGGATCTGATGGCTTTTTCGATTACACCTCTAGAAATGCCTGAGGTTTTCGAAGACGAAGATGGCATAATTGTAGAATTCAGATGGACGTTCGAAGAGGGAGTGAATTTGGACGGTGAGGGAGTCTCACTTGCATCTGACTTCACTGAAACTAGCTCATTCGAAGAAAAACCAATTGTAAGTTGGAGAGAGCCAGGAATGAAAAATATTTCACTCGAAGTAGTCGATGATGATGGAAATTACTCCATCGCACACTTGGAAGTGGAAATCCTGAATCAAAGACCAGTGGCACTTTTCGAGCGTCCTCCTGATGGAGAAATAGGGGACGCCTATATTTTCAGCAGCTCATCATTCGATCCAGACGGGGATTCGTCTGAGCTTTCTCACTACTGGACATTCTCCGACAGAGAATCAATAATTGAGAATACGACTTCTGTGAGTAGGACATTCTCAAACCCGGGATTGCATAGTGTTTCATTGGTAGTCATCGACGAGAGGGGTTTGGAATCGGCACCGAAGACCTTCCTACTGTATATCGGAAACCCATTGCCAATACCCATCATGACATTCAGCTGCCCTAGTGTTGGAGGTGAAATTTTGTCTGAAATTCCTGATGAGGCGGATGAAGGAGTTACTTGGAAGATCCCAATGACGGAGACAGGTGGTGCCTTTGTTGCTCCGGGAAATATCATCAGATTCGATGGTGGAGGGAGTTTCGACGCAGATCCAGAATTCGAAGGAATGACATCAACAGACATCAACAGCCCGGATTGGGCCGGGGTTGTGGATTGGGTATGGGACTTTGGAGATGCTAGCCCACCTGCCTCCGGACCTCAAGTTTGGCATAGCTACGAGCGATCTGGCGAGTATACAGTCAGGCTGACTGTGATTGACGGATTTGGAGGTGGCGACTCCAACACCACAGAGATGAGGGTGATAGTCTCATCATCCCCTCAAATTGCGACTTCAAATCCCATAAGCACCGAATACGTAGTCGTGGGAGAATTAGTCAATCTTTCTGGGGTTGCATCCGACCCTGACTTGGAAAGAGGAATGCTCGCATGGATGGACGATGATGCGTTTTTCGATAGTGATGGGGATGGAGATGCCCGAAACGATAGGGACCTCAACCTATCTGGCTCACTAAACTATTTCTGGGACATCAATGTTTTCGTAGATGAAGACTGCACGACCATGCAAGGTTGTGATGGCGATTCTAGGAACGACTGGATAACGTCAAATCAAACATGGGCCACTCCTGGTGAAGTTAGGGTTTCGATGACCGTCTGCGATGGTTTGAATGTCTGTGAGACGAAGGACTTCGTAATCACAGTGCTCTCTATTCAGGACACTGCTCCTCCAAAGACGCTGTCTGACCTTACTGCAGAAGATCTTGTCCCGGGTAGAGAAAGCGCAGGGTTACTCGCCCTAGTTGCACTAGTTGCAGTTCTCGGATGGATGGTACTCAGGGAACGAGACGATGATGAGATTGATGCCTTGGACAATTTAAAGAAATACGATGTCGATGAGGTCGAAGCGGAAGGGGGGCTTCCCGGAATGGATCAACACAGTCCCCCGCCACAACCAAAATACCTTACTGCTGACGAGCGTACCAACAGAGAGTCAGGGTATGTGAGACCAATTAGAACGAGGCGAAAAAGGTGAGTTTGCGCGTATCGGGTGGATTTGGCATAAACCTCCTATTGGCAAGCATTTTTTGCTCAATAGTTCTATTTCCAGCACCAGCTAGTTCTCAATCTGTGGCCTGCGATGTTGCCCCCAATAGCGACTGGAACTCGACGGAAGACCCTCGAGAATACATATCGGTCGGAGTTCCTGGATCAATTCAGGCATTCGGTTCTGGCGGGGGCTCTGATCTGAAACCACTGGACAGAGACATCAGTACAGAATGGTCCGACGGTGCGTGGGACAATTTTCCCGGAATTCACATAGAAAATGGATCTGCAACCACCATAGAGATGGTACTAGAGCCGGGGCACAGATACACGTTTTGCATAGACTTCAGTTCAATGGGTGATGTCTACCTACTAACTGGCTCAAATCTGGACATGTACACCGTGGACTTCTACTGCGAAGAAGACGGGTGGGATTTGATTTGTGAAGAAGGGGCACTAGAATCGGTTCCCGTCGAATATAGGGACCTGTTCACATGGGTCCCATTCAGGGATGCCCATGCTTACGAGTCGGTTTCCTATCAAGAATTCTCAGTTGCAATAGACTCTTCTGGCTCGGCTTGGTCTTTCGCTGGATTTGGAGGCTCAGAGGGACAAGTTCTGCACTTAGTCCTAGATGGTTGGGACAATAGTCGAGAAGGGGACCATCCTGCTTCCGGAAACATGAGTGTGGAGGTCCTCATCGATGTGGAAGAGAGATTCACACTTCCGAAGACAGCGGCCTACGTCATGATTGGTGCACTCCCCCTTTCATGCATCATCATCCCACTAATTATCCACTGGAAATACCACTCATCTGCATTGGGTACAAGGGAAGGCGACGAGATGATAGAGGTGCCCTTCCTAAATGACGGGGGCTAGCAATACTCCAATACTTCCCATGCAACTCTTAGATCCGAAGCGTTAATCCTACCTTGCTGAGCCAAATGCCAACCCGACTCGGTAGTTGCAAATACAAGTTCCTGGCCTAGAGCCGGTGCATGGATTCTAGACCAGTCTCCACCAGGCCCCAGCCCCATTAGTGAAAAATTCGTGCCGGAAGACTTCAGGTGCAAAGAAGACTCGAAAATCCTTAGAGCGTCTTTTCTATCCTTTGTAAGGTAACACGCCTTGACCAAGTCCCCCATGTCCTTAGCATCCTTCACGTCCTGGGCTATCTCAGAAGCTGATGGGACAGCATCCATAGAGTGTAGGGATGCTATTACTCTGGTCTCCTTTCCCGCTAGATTTACCAAATCTTCCCTCCTTGAGGGTTCGATGTCAATTTCAAGATCAACCCAACTCGGCTTAGTTGCAATTGCTGCTTCTAGTACTGAAATACGTTCTTCCTCGCTGCCTGGATAGTACCCCCCCTGCCTCTGGGGTCTGCAAGTCATCAATATTGGAGGTTCTATCGAGGATGAAAGCGTCTTGATTGAGTCCTCGGCATCGATAGCGTCCAATTCCAGTTGGTTCACGATTACCTCGAAATTCTCTTTCCCCCCCTCTTCACTTTTCACGGTTGAGGCTTTCTTTTCCTCTGTAGTCCATAGAAGATCTAGGCGGACTTCTACTATGTCCGCACCCAATTTAACAGCTTTTGGAGCATCGTTGCACATTTCTTCTACGGTCCTTCCCCTCAGAGTGACGCATACCAAGGGCTTATCCATGTGAAACGCCGAATAAAGTAGGCTGTTTAATCGTGTCGAGTGAGAGGAGGTCGTTATTACTTCCAATTCTGCGTTTTTATCAATAAAATACTAGTTTTCCTCCCAATAAAAGGAGAGGGTTATAGGCCTCGGCTTCCTAACATTGTTGTTATATTTTGAGGGTTCCCGTAGGGAACCCTCAATTGGAGGACGTAAATATGGCTGATGAATATGGTGCAGATAGCATACAGGTCCTCGAGGGTCTAGAAGCTGTGAGAAAAAGACCGGGCATGTATCTCGGCGACCCGCATGACGGTTCTGCATTGCATCACTGTATTTGGGAAGTTGTAGACAACTCGGTGGATGAACACCTTGCTGGACACACGGATTCAATTGAGATTACACTCAACGAGGACAACTCCCTATCAGTCAGAGATTATGGGAGGGGCATACCAGTGGGCATACATGAGGAGTTCGGAATCTCTGCGGCCGAGGTAATTATGACCAAATTGCATGCTGGTGGAAAATTCGACAACAGTTCTTACAAGGTTTCTGGAGGGCTACACGGGGTCGGGGTATCTGCAGTAAACGCGGTTTCGGAATGGATGGAAATGACCATCCACAGAGACGGCATAATCTATTTCCAGCGATATGAGGCTGGCGTACCTGTCGAGGCGCTGAAGGAAATAGGCAAATGCGAGGATACGGGCACAATAATAGCATTCAAGCCTGATCTATCTATTTTCACGGATATCGTTGAGTTCGATTTTGAAGAGGTCGACACAAGAGTGGGTGAAACTGCATTTCTAAATGCAGGGCTGAAAATCTCAATCGTTGATCTCAGGGGTTCCGAACCGCACAAATCGGAACACCTGTACGAAGGTGGGCTTTCCGAATACGTGAGTCAACTCAATGAAAGAAGAGAGGTATTGCACCAGGAAGTCATCAAGATCAGGGGTGAAAAGCAAATTGAGAAGGGTGACGTTGAAGTCGAGTTAGCACTGCAATGGTCCGATGCATTCAGCGAGTCCATTCGTTGCTATACCAACATCATCAGGAACAAGGATGGGGGGACTCATATGTCCGGTTTACGAACAGCCCTGACAAGTTCTGTTAACTCGTATGCAAAGAAGAAGAAGCTCCTCAAGGGGGATGCTTTGTCAGGTGATGACGTAAGAGAGGGCTTGGCAGCAGTAGTAAGCGTCAAGCACCCTGACCCTTCATTCTCCTCCCAAACTAAGGACAAGTTGGTGAGCAGCGAAGTTACAGGAATAGTTCAGACGATTGTTTATGACAAACTAGGCGAGTTCTTCGAGGAAAACCCGTCAGTCGCGAAACAGATTGTCGAGAAGGCATTACTAGCATCCAAAGCCAGAGAGGCTGCTAGAAAGGCCAGGGACCTTACCAGGAGAAAAGGGGTTCTAGAAGGGGGCGGACTGCCCGGTAAGCTCGCCGACTGTCAATCACGAGACCCGAGCGAGTGTGAAGTTTATCTGGTAGAGGGAGATTCTGCCGGAGGGTCTGCAAAAACGGGCAGGGATCGTCGTATCCAAGCGATTCTCCCCCTCAGAGGGAAAATTCTCAATGTGGAAAGACAGAAGCATAATGCTGCAAAGGTTTTCCAAAACCAGGAAATTCAAACCATCATCCGTGCGCTAGGTGCTGGCGTGGGCAATAACGAAGAAGAGGAAGGGGCCTTTGATACGAGTAAACTTCGATATTCGAAGATAATAATAATGTGCGACGCAGATATTGATGGTGCCCACATCAGGACACTTATGTTGACGTTTCTCTGGAGGTTCATGAGGCCGGCAATAGAGCAAGGTCACGTATTCATCGCCCAACCGCCTCTTTACCAATTGACTAAGGGAAGGGTGAGCAAATACGTTTTCTCCGATGAAGAGCGAGATGCTGTTACTCTGGAATTGCAAGGAGACAATCCAAATGCAAAAATAGGAATCCAGAGATACAAGGGACTCGGAGAGATGAATCCAGACCAACTTTGGAATACCACGATGAATCCAATGACTAGAACTATGCTGAAGGTGACAATCCAGGATGCTGAGGAAACCAACGAGCTATTCGAGATACTGATGGGCGAGGATGTCCCGGATCGGAGATCGTTCATCGAAAAGCATGCCAAGGAGGTGACCAACCTTGACATCTGATGAAGAGGGCGACGTAGAATCGCCGGAAAATAATGAGAATATCCTAAATCATTCCCTGAATGAGGAAATGAAGACGTCTTACATCAATTATGCAATGTCGGTAATCATTGGAAGGGCTCTGCCCGATGCCAGAGATGGTTTGAAGCCTGTTCATCGTCGTGTTCTCTTTGGTATGCACGAAGGAGGCCACACCTCTGAGAAGAAATACAGCAAGTCTGCACGTTCAGTGGGCGAGGTGATGGGGAAATACCACCCTCACGGGGATCAGTCGATCTACGACACAATGGTTAGGATGGCCCAAGATTTCTCACTGCGGTACCCACTTGTCGATGGGCAGGGCAACTTCGGCTCAATTGACGGCGACCCCCCCGCAGCAATGAGATACACCGAAAGCAGACTGGATAAAATCTCAAAACACATGCTAGAGGATATTGAAAAGAAAATAGTCGACTTTCAACCTAACTTCGACGATTCTGAGATGGAGCCTACAGTACTGCCTGCAAGGCTGCCAAATCTGCTATTGAATGGGAGCGATGGGATAGCAGTGGGGATGGCGACGAGGATACCCCCTCACAACATCACAGAGGTTGCCGGCGCGATTAGATTGCATGTAAATACGATTCTGGAAGAAGGGGTCGACAAGAGAGGCATTCCAAAGATTTCTCTTGAAGAGTACATGCAGCACGTGAAAGGCCCGGATTTCCCCACTGGAGCGACCATCCATGGAATAGACGGCATAGTAGACATGTACTCCACTGGAAAGGGAAGATTCCACATACGCTCAAAGTGCGATGTCGAAGATGATTCCAGAGGTAAGAAAATCATAGTTCATGAGATACCATACCAAGTCAAGAAATCCGACATGCTGGTCCATATTGCAGATCTGGTCTCAAAGGACGCGGTCACTGGAATCAGAGACATACGGGATGAGTCCTCCAAAGAGGGGATTCGGGTGGTGATAGAGGTGAAGAATAACTCCGACCCCCATGCAGTACTCAATCAGTTATTCAAATCTAGTCGGTTGCAAGAGTCCTATTCGGCCAATATGATGGGGATACTGGATGGGAGGCCAGTTCTACTCTCCCTGCCAGTAATGCTGCACACATATGTCAATCACAGAGAGGACATCATCGAAAGGCGGGCCGTTTTTGATCTTGAAAAGGCCGAATCTAGAGCTCATATTCTCGAGGGACTAGTAAAGGCGCAGGAGCGCATCGAGGATGTACTGAAGGCAGGGAGAGCAAGTTCTGGAAGAGAGCAATTCGAATCGATATTGCAAGGAGAAGAGAAGTTGCCAAAGATTGCCAAGTTCGATTTCACAAAACCCCAGGCCAAGGCAATCGCGGAACGCCGTTTGTACCAGTTAAGTAGGCTGGATGTCGACAAGGTAGTCAAGGAGTTTGAGGATCTGAAGATTAAGATCGCGGATCTACAGGACATTATCGACTCAAGGGCGAGGCGTTTGGACATATTGATCCAAGAGCTCGATGAGATGGTGGAAAGCCATGGAGACGATAGGCTGTCTGAAATCGATCCAATGCCACTCTCAATGGACAGGGAGGATCTGGTTGCAGAGGAGGCGATTGTAATCTCCCTTACTACTGATAACTACATCAGACACTTGCCAGTAGAGTCTTTCAGACTCCAGAACAGAGGAGGAAAAGGGCTCAAGGGAGTGGCCACTAAAGAAGAGGATGCCCCCTCCAAGATCGTCACTTGCTTCTCCAAAGACAGGCTTCTAATTTTCACCGACAAAGGAAGAGTATACGGATTAAGGGCATGGGAGACTCCTTCAGCCAGCAGATATGGCAAGGGAAGCCACATCAGAAACCTCCTGGATGGGATTCGAGATGACGAGAAGGTAATCTCGATACTCCCGATGGAAAGGTCACTGATAGAAAACCCAGAAGGCCATTTCCTGATGTTTGCGACCGCCAATGGAAGGATAAAGAAAAGCAGACTCTCCGAATATTCCCGAATTAATCGAAACGGCAAGTTCGCATTGAAGTTCGCAGACGGGGATAGTGACAACCTTGTAGCAGTGAGGCCGGCGACAGATTCGGACCATGTCGTGCTAGTATCCGCATCCGGAAATGCCTGTAGATTCATGCCATCTGAGGAGAAAAACAGGATTTCCCCCGAAACCGGCGAGACCGTTACCACCTATGTTGTCCGAGTCCAAGGCAGGATCAGCCAGGGAGTATCTGGAATGAAGTTGGCACGAGGCGACAAAGTGATCGGGATGATAGTGACCGACGACTTTGACACTAGCGTCCTTACAATATCCAAGTATGGCATGGCAAAGCGGAGCAGATTGGGTTCCGGAGAGATGATTGCATCAACTCAAGGTGACGAGTCCCAAAGTGAGAATGTGTTTGACGAGTCAGGGAATCAGATTTTCGAGAGAGATGGCTACAGGAAGACGAATCGAGGGACAAAGGGCGTCAGGACGATGTCATTGAGAGATGGGGATGAGATTGTCAGCGTTAGGCAGATTCCAGATCTAGAGGACCAGCTCTTCATGCTGACTGGTTCTGGGATGATGATCAGGATGGTTTCGGGACAGACCAAGGAGACCCTTGGGAAGGTGACCAAAGGCACGAGGATAATGGAGCTACGGAATAGGGACCGAAGTGGATACGTCGACGAGATTGTTTTCGTTGCTAGACTCCCATCAGAGTTGATTGACACTGCAGAAAGTCCGAACGAAGAAGAGTAGTGGACCGTTCTGCTTAAGCACGAATCTCTGGTGGTTGCAATTACTGCGGCAGTCGCATAGCCTGGCCATTGCGCTGGATTGCTAATCCAGTGGTGTTTCACCTCGGGAGTTCGAATCTCCCCTGCCGCGCCACCAAAAAGAGGGAGGATTCATCCATATTAATGTGCTCAGGTAGGCATGGCCAATGCTTCGAGCATTCTAGGGACCTGGGCGATTATTGCCCTAATTCTTGTAGCAATGGCCCTATTATGGGCCTTAATTAGGCACCTCAAGCTAAGGCCGTCAAACGAAAGATCATGGGTAAACGACAACGAAAGGATGGCGACTGCCGAATTCGGCGAAGGTGAGGTGACCATTCGGAATGTTAGGGACTTCGAATGGAGAAGTAACCGGGATTTTGACGAAAGATGGGTTGATATCAAGGTTAAACTGGATGAGGTGTCGAAGATTTGGTTCGTTCTGGAATACTTCGACCCTTCCAGGAGACAAATGGCTCATACGATAATGAGTTTCGAGATGAAGGATGGGACCAGAATAGCCTGTTCGATAGAGGTTAGGAGAGAGAGGGGGGAGAGGTATCATCCGATAAAGGGCCTCTTCAGGCAATACGAGTTGATTTATGTCTGGGCCACAGAGAGAGATGTCATCGGCGTTAGGACGCGTTGCAGGAAGAGTTCGGTGACTCATCTTTTCGAAGCAGTCGTGCTTGGTCCTGACAATGAGAGGAGAATGCTGGAGTCATATCTGAACAGGACCAATAAACTCAGCCAAAGCCCCGAGTGGTACAATACAATAACCAACACCTGCACAACAAATATTGTTAGGCACGTAAACGAAGTCTATCCTGGGAGAGTACCTCGCGCAGTAGCAGTATTACTTCCTGGACTAAGCCCGAAACTGCTCCAGAGGAACAATCTGGTGAAGATAGATGGGACGATCGAGGAAACGATGAGGAACAGCGTTATCGATGAGAAAGCAAAGTCTTGGGATGGCATGGTCGATTTTGGAGATTGGATCAGGGAGCAAGATGGAGAGGAGCATTCAACTGAATGACTCTGATGCGAGATTGTGCTTAACATCCGGCCACTCGAACACCCCGACAGGGTGCGCTGGCTCCTACCCCCGTCGAAGAGCCACATGATTCGATGGATTGCACTTGCGTCCCAATCCGAGTCGGAAACTAATCTGATTTTCCAAGGAGTACCGGGAAGAGATATCGAGTCGATGGCGGAATGCATGGAGAAAATGGGCACCTCCATAGAAAGAGGGGCGCGGCAGTGGATCATTCGAGGCAAGAGGGGTGGGCTTTGTTTGCCTGACTCGACTCTGGATTGTGGAAACTCGGCTACTACGGCCAATTTCGTTTCTGCCATAGCATCGTGCATGAGTGGCCCCGTAGATATTGATGGCGACCCTTCTCTGAGGAAAAGGGACTTATCCCCCATGACTGAGGCATTGAGGAAACTGGGGTGCAAAGTCTCTTCTGACCACCTCCCATATACCGTTTCAGGTCCGATTTCCAAAGGAAATTCCAGCATAGACGAGTCTTGTTCGAGTCAGACCCTATCCGGGATGATTGTAGCTTCACCTGGATTTCCGGGGGAAGTGGAAATTTCACTTAATGGCGAAGCTGTTAGCCGTTGGTACAGGGACCTTACATTCGAATCCAGTGGTTTGAGTGGTTGGAACGGAATCTATGGGGAAGTTGTCTTCCTAGCGCCATGGTCGGTTGAATCGCCGGAAACAATCGAAATTCCAGAGGAATCTAGTCTATTCCCAATATCGCTGCTTTTCGACAAACTCCATGGAACAGAAAGTTTGGATTATGATAAGTTCAACGGAACGCATGTCGCAGATGCAATAGAGATGGCTGATTCGGGGGATTCCAGAAAGGTTAGTCTAAGAGATTCTAGTGACATTATTGCCCCATTGGCGGCATTGATGGCAATGGGGCACGGAGGGGAAATCGTGGAAGCTGCCCATGCGAGAGGAAAGGAGTCGGATAGAATTGCCTCAACAATCAGAATGCTATACTCATTTGGCATTGATGTCGAGGAAAGAGTAGGTGGCCTTTACGTTCACGGGGGACAGTTCCCAATTTCTCCAACGGATGTTATTGATTGTGAAAACGATCACAGATTGGCAATGACGGCTGCGGTTCTGGCGACAAAAGTCGGAGCTTCACTATCGGGGCATGAAATCTGTGATGTCACCCATCCTGGTTTCTTCGAAATGATCCTCCCCCAAAACGCAGGTTTGTGAAGTCATGCTGGGAAGCTATTGGAAAAAGAACACGGGCACCCATATGCTTCTAGTCCTAGTGGCAGTAATATGGGGATCTACTTGGGCAGCGGGAAGATTCCTGAGTTATGGCTTGAACGAAGATAGCCCTGCTACCCTCAGTCCTGCAACTTCTGCGTGGCTGAGATACGCATTTGCTGTTTCGGTATTCTTTCTCTGGTCCATTTCTAGCAGAGGCGAGCAAGCTTTTAGATTCCTCCCCCCTGATCGTAAATCATGGGTTTTCTCTTTGTGGCTGGGCCTTCTTGGCACTATGGCTTACCAACTTCTATTCATGCACGGGATGAGTTGGACTGCAGCTGGTGATGCATCTCTTATTATCCCCATGAATCCAGTATTTACCGTTCTTCTTGCTGCGCCGATGCTGGGTCAGAGAATCTCGGCAAGAATGTCTTTTGGGCTATTGATTGGCATCTCTGGCGTGGCCGTTGTTGTGGGTTGGAGCCCAAACTCCGGGATTCCATTGGAGCACAGGATCATAGGGGATCTGATGATTGTCTTCGCTGCTCTCTCCTGGGCGGCCACTAGCAATCTGACAAAGATTATGCTTTCTTGGGGGGATGGCCACTCATCACTCGAGATTGTGGTTTGGTATTCTGTAACTGGATGGGCTTTGCTTTCTCCATGGGTGATTCTTGAGAACTGGGGTTCTTCAATTCCAGAGCCGAGTACAGCAGAATGGCTTACAATTGCATATCTAGGAGTAATTTCCACTGTCTTATCCTACGTATTGTTTGCAAAGGGGATTGAAGTGATCGGCCCTACTGCTGCCTCTTCGTACGTCTTTCTTGTACCGGTCTTTGGAGTCCTGGGAGGGTGGCTACTTCTCGGTGAGGAGATCGGGGCCTCAATGGTCCTCGGATTCGTCCTAATTGTAGTTGGAGTTACCGAAGTGCAGAGGGAAAGCGAACGATTGACGGCCTTTTCCTGAGTTATACTACTGCCTCACCGTTAAATACAGGGGGTCGGTGGCCGGCCAAAGAGGTGATTGATTGGCACGCAAACCAGCAAAGATGTACCGGCAAATCAAGGGGCAATCATTCACTAGGAGAGAGTATACCGGCGGAGTTCCGAACAACAGAATTCTTCGTTACCACATGGGCAACAGGAAGAAGGCGGAGACGGGTGGTTTTCCCGTAGCAATTGAGCTACGAGCGGATAATGCCTGCCAAATCAGGGATTCTGCTCTAGAGGCTGCTAGACAGGTAGCAAACTCCACAATCAGAGAAGATGCTGGCTCCATGGGTTATGCTCTCAGGATGCATACTTATCCCCACCAAATCTTGAGAGAGAACAAGCAAGCCACGGGTGCTGGTGCGGATAGGGTTTCACAAGGAATGCGCCTTTCGTTCGGAAAGAACGTCGGAACCGCGGCAAGAGTCCAAAGGGGTCAGACCGTCATTTCGATCAAGACAGAGGCTGAGAGTTACATTGCGGCAAAGGACGCTCTTAGGAAGGCAGGGTGTAAATTCCCCACCCCTTGCACCATCAAAGTTGTACAAGGCTCCGAGCATTTGAAGGGCCTAGTGTGAGGGCAAGGGGCCATGTCCCAGACAGATCCTCTAACAATATTACAAGACTCCCTCAGGGGAGCACCAATAATTTGGAAGGGAGAGTACCCTTATTTCATCCACCCGATATCTGATGGGATACCCAGAATGGAAGCAGAGGTCCTAAGGGCGACCAGGGATCTGATTGTGAGCATGGTCGACTGGTCTCAAATAGACCTCATCGTCAGTGTTGAGGCAATGGGGCTGCCCTTACTAGCAGCAGTAGGCGAGGCAACTGGGAAGCCAACAGTGGTAATTCGGAAGAGATCATATGGCATGGAGGGGGAGGTCAAGGTTGATGTTTCTACGGGATACTCCAGTTCGACGGCCTACATCAACGACATCTCTCCCGGGGAGAAAATACTAGTGGTCGATGACGTGATTTCGACTGGTGGGACCCTGGAGCCATTACTAGAGTCTCTGGAAGGGATGGGGGCAATTCTCCAAGAAGTAATCGTTGCGATAGAAAAGGGAGATGGGAGAGAAAGGCTATCCGCAGAGAGGCCGGAATGGCCTATTAGGACCCTTGCCAGAATCGACATTATCGATGGAAAGGTAGAGATTGTCCAGTAGGAGGTTGTTGTATGGACTTGAATAGGCATGAGTTCGAGCTCGATGACCTGATTGAGAGGATAAAGGAAAATGACAACCGGCTCGTAGCGCTCCAGGTCCCAGAAGGACTGAAGATGCAGGCATTGGAAATGATGGATGCAATAGAGGAAGACACCTCTGCCAGGATTATCCTTGCAGCTGACCCATGTTACGGCGCTTGCGACCTTGTTCATGACAAGATGCAGAGAATGGGCGTGGAACTTGTTGCCCACATGGGACATTCGCAAATGAATATCGACTCAGGAATGCCTACTGAGTTCATCAACGTAACTTACGACGGAGACCCTGCAATCGATCCCGTGCTGCCAATTCTATCTGCACATCGTAAAATCGCAGAGATGCGCCTCTCAGCGACCCAAAATGAGGGCGAGATTAGCGAAGAAGAGGCTCAGGAGAAGTTCATGGATGCAGTCGGCAGGGTTGCGCCATTGAAGGGTTCTAAGTTGGGATTAGTTGGGAGCATACAGCACCTTCATCTCATCTTCGACTACAAAGAAAGGCTTGAATCTGCAGGATTCGAAGTCGAAGTTCCGGTTGGAGGTGCCAGACTATCTTTCCCGGGACAGGTTCTAGGATGCAATTATTCGGGAGATAGTGATGAAATTGGGCACTATCTCTTCCTAGGTAGCGGCGATTTCCACCCGATCGGTTTGGTCCTCCATACAGGGAAGCCATTGGCAATGCTGGACCCATACACCGGCGGGGCCGAGGAAATGTCATTCGAAAGGATTGAGGGGATTCTGAGGCAGAGGTTTGGGCTGATCATGTCTTCCAGCGAAGCAAA
>MPLT02075853.1_pt1 | contig 22295 bp, 21 predicted proteins | sample 1617391 | NCBI WGS metagenome assembly MPLT02 (sample SAMN05944800, study PRJNA350692) | marine metagenome | biome: marine; feature: ODZ; material: water; isolation source: 70 m water sample filtered on 0.2 um supor filter | place: Pacific Ocean | collected 2012-04-08 | depth 70m m
AGAGGTCGAGATGATGTTCACGATTCTTCCAGTTCCCTCGGATTCCATCTTCGGGACCAGGGCCTTCGTGATTACGTGAGATGCATGCAGATGCCTTCGAAATGGCCCCTCGAAGTCATCCAAATCGTTCTCGAGCAGAGGCCCTCCCGGAGGGCCTCCCGAGTTATTCACCAGTATGTGCACGGTACCCAAACCAGAAACCACATCTTCCACAGAAGCTATGTCTTCCAGATCCAGCTCGATTGCTTCGTGGCCTTCTCCATGCATCTCATCTACCAATGAGCTCAGGTCTTCGATGGTCCTAGCGCATGCTATCACTCTTGCACCCGCCCTTGCCAGCATAAGTGCGCAAGCACGACCGATTCCCTTCGATGAGCCGCAGACCAGTGCGGTCCTCCCATCCAGTACTCCATCTGCGAAGGGAAAATCCGTACCTGCAAGCCCCGCTCCCATCTAATCACCTAGTCCGAGTAGTGCGCATAAGTCTGGTCCCTAAGTTTTTGTCGGACGACTTCGAGCACTTCTTCCGGCGCATTTCGGAATGTCGGGTGCTCGCCTTGTCCCTGCGGCATCCTGATTTCGGGCCACCCCCCACTCTCGTATGCCATCAAAGCCTCCTTCATTAGAACTCCAGCGAGGACAAGGGTATGGTAGCAGAGGTCTTCGTAAGTCATGCCCCTCTTCACTTGAATCTCCCTCCTCATTAGGAGGTCCCCCGTGTCAATCCCATTGTCGCAGAAGTGAGTCGATGAGCCGATCGGGATATCGTGGAAGACGGACCATGCGGGAGAGGCAGAGCCACGGCATTCCGGTAGAAGTCCAGGATGGGAATTAATCACCCCGTCGGAAGGGAAGTCGAGAATCTCTCCTCTGATGATTCGAGTCCCACCGAATACAATCAGGTCCAGTTCCAAACCCTCCAAGTGTGGCATCACCTCCGGAGACTTGTGAATTGGGACGGAGATTATGGGCACCCCATTATCCATGGCCTGCTCCTCTATCGTAGGCGCTATCGGGTTGCCCTCGATCCTCTTCAGGAACTTCTCCCTCTCCTCGTCAGCAACCCCGGAGTCCTCTTCGATGATGACTTCCGGAACGAAACCCTCTGAGAGTATCTGCTTCAGCATCTCCCTGCCGTACGGGTGCTCCTTGAGGAGTAGGTAAGCGAACTTCGGTTTGCCCATGTTACTGAACTTCGGAGGGGTCATTGATACCCTTCATTTTCGGTCAAAAACGCTCAAATCAGCCATCAAATGCAAGGATTTGCCTCCCCAACCTTCAAAATGGGGCCTTGGCTCGGTCGGCTCGCTATGTCAATGGTATACAACAGCAAGATGAAGGAAGCAATAAAGGCTGGCGGGTGCAACACCGCTGGAGACGCCGCAGGCGCTCTAAACGCAGCAGTAGAGGCTGCAGTTGCATCAGCAGTGGCTCGATGCGGCTCTAATGGCCGCAAGACGATCCGCGCTCACGACATCGGAAGCGGAAGCTCCGATTCCGGTATGGTCGTAGCTAGCAGGGTCAAGGAGGCCTTCAAGGCACACGGCTGCAACACCGGTGGAGACGCTATGGGCGCAATGAACGCTGTAGCAGAGTCCGCTGTGTCCGATGCAGTTTCAAGAGCCCAGGCAAACGGCCGAAAGACCGTTCGCGCAAGCGACTTCTGAAGTCCCTAGGACTCAGAGAGGCAGATCGGCACTGGCCGAACATAACCCCTGACGGGTGCTCCGTGAGAACCTCGGAGCTCCCGACAGGGGCCCAATAAATCTCTAGCGCACTTTTACTCCCCACGTTGGATAGATATCTTCGCCTCGATGGTTTCACAAGGGGAAGTAATTGCCAACCGCCATGGCGCATGAAATCGAGGAGAAGAAGGCGACCTCTGGAGTTCAGGATAATGTGGTCCTGGAGAGAGTAGTCGACGGTCTCCCTACAATGTACTGCTTCGAAACCTGTCCCTTCTGCTTCAAGGTCAAGGCCCTACTTGGGTCACGCGGGATTGAGTACTCGAAGGTCGAGGTCGATCCCACCTTCAAGACGCAATTGAAGTGGTCTGAATGGGGCAAGGTTCCAGTTTTCGTCGACGTGGATGGAACCCAGGTTAACGACTCCAACCACATCCTCCACTACATCGACTCCAATGGATCAGGAGCATTCCCACGAATGGGGGAGGATAATGAGCAGGATAGGTGGATGGATTTCTCCAACAGCGTACTCGGGAAGTCCATAGTAGCCGTAATTTACTCCTCGTACAGATCCTCGGTACAGGCACTTGACTACGTCACAAGGGTTGACAATTTCTCATTCGGAAGTCGCCTGATTAACAAGTGGTTGGGGGGACTAATCATGAGGATGGTGGGCAAGAGCAGGGCCAAGATGTTCGACCTCCCCCCCAGGGAGAACCTACAACATCAATTGGACCTCATGTCTGAGGGGATTCGCGGGGACTTCTTCGGGGAAGATGAGCCGAACGGTGCCGATTTCGCAAACTTCGGAATCCTCAGGTCTATGCAGGGGCTGAATGGGTTCGACATCGTAGAGGGGCATCACGTTGTGTCCGGGTGGTACGACAGGATGCAACAGCACTCTGGCGTGTTTTGAAACCAGAAGTATTGGGTTGAAGGATTAATAGGGCTCTTTTCCGGCAATCGGCCATGACAATACTGCCCGACGAAGACCTGCCCTTCGATGCCAGCATGCTCGATCGCCTCGCAGAGGTATCCATCAGAGTCGGCCTCAACCTACAACCGGAACAGGACCTGATAATCTCCGCGCCAGTCGAGGCGCTCCCCCTTGTCAGAAGGCTGGCAGCCGAGGCATACAGAAACGGAGCAGGCGTGGTTACGACTTTCCTCTCCGATGACCAACTGACTCTGGCCCGATTCGAGAACGCATCGGACGAGAGCCTGGACAGGGCCCCCGGTTGGATGTTCGAGGCCATGGGAGCGGCCTTCAATGACAACACGGCAAGACTCGCAATCTCGGCAGCGAACCCTCTCCTCTTGTCCGAACAGGACCCAGCCAGGGTTGCAAGGGCTGCCAAGGCTACGTCGCTTGCAGCGAAGCCTGCGATGGAGCCGATAACCAACTTCTCCACGAACTGGAACATCGTCTCATACCCTGGCAGGGCATGGGCCAAGCAGGTTTTCCCGGACAAGAGCGAGGCCGACGCCGTCGCATCCCTGGCCAAGGCCATCTTCTCCATATCCAGGGTCGATTGCGATGACCCGATATCCGCATGGCAGGATCACCAGTTGACACTCACAGAGAGGCAGGATTGGCTCAACGAGAAGAGCTTCCACTCACTACACTACAGGGCCCCGGGGACCGACTTCGTTCTGGGGCTGGCCGATGGGCATGAGTGGAAGGGGGGGGCGAGCACTTCATTGAATGGAATTTCATGCACCCCAAACATCCCTACAGAGGAGGTCTTCACGACACCTCACGCCTATAGGGCAGAGGGCACCGTCAGGGCATCCAAGCCACTGGTCCACATGGGGACCCTAATAGACGGGATCGAAGTCAGATTCGAAGGAGGGAAGATAGTAGAGGCGAGTGCCGAAGTTGGGGAGGAAGTGTTCCTGAAGCTGATAGAAACGGACGAGGGGGCGAGTAGGCTCGGGGAGGTCGCTCTTGTCCCACACTCATCCCCTATCAGCGAATCCGGCCTGCTTTTCTACAACACCCTCTATGACGAGAACGCTTCTTGCCACATCGCTCTAGGGCAATGCTACTCCAAGTGCTTCAAGGGCGACATCGGGAATGACAAGGAAGCCGTGATCGAAGCGGGGGGTAACTCATCGAACATCCACGTTGATTGGATGATAGGCTCAGCAGATCTTGACATAGACGGAATCTCTGAGGACGGGAAGAGGACGCCGGTGATGCGCAGTGGGGAATGGGCCTTCGACTGAAGGCAGAAATTCCTACACTACTTTATGCAGCATCAATGAGGGCCCACAGAAGTCAATGCGACGGATGCGAGAGAGGATCGAGGATGCGGGTTGGACCTTCAGGGTCATGCTCAATGAATTTCTAAAATTCAATGTCGTCGGAGTCTTCAACTCCGCCTTCGCCTTGGCTCTTTACGAGCTCCTATACTGGGTCGAAATTTGGCCATCCCACGCGGCAGTAGCAGCTTGGGCTGTTTCATGCGCAATAGGAAATGTAGAAGCCCACTATATGCATTTCAGATTCACGTTCAAGACCACGTTTTCCTATTTCTGGAGCATGAATAGGGCCTTCTGGACTTATTCGGGACAACTTGTGGTCACAACATCATTTCATTATTTGATGGTCGAGGTTCTCCTCTTGCACCACACATTGGCATGGTTCGTAAACACCTGTGTTTTCGGATACATCAACTTCCTATTGATCAGGTGGATCGCCTTCCCTCCTGAGTATGATGAGAAAAATACCCAATGAGAATCTTCATGGTGCGTGCTTCGAGACGAAAATCAATGACAGAGCACACCCTCCAACAGAAACTGATTGCCGAATTCATCGGGACATTATTCCTGACCTACACGGTCTGCCTAACTGCGGTTTGGGGCTCCTCGGGCGACTTTCACCCCGGATTCGCAATAGCCGCGACTCTAATGGCCATGATTTACAGTCTTGGACATATCTCAGGTGCCCATTTCAATCCAGCAGTAACTATCGGTGTCTGGATTCGTGGATCCTGTGAGAAAGACGAAGTCACACCATACATTGCAACCCAATCAATTGCCGGGGTATTAGGGGCACTTTTGTCAGGTTATACCCATACCGGGGAGTATTCCGTTGACTCTCTAGAAACAGCCTCTTTACTCTTGAATAGTGAAATCCATGAAGTACTAATGGCCGAGTTTCTTTTCACCTTCGCACTGGTTTACGTGATCCTAAATGTCGCGACCTCTGAAGCAACGGCCGGAAATCAGTACTATGGTGCCGCAATCGCATCAGTGGTGTTCGCGGGAGCCATTTCAGTGGGTGCAGTTTCCATGGCATCGTTCAACCCGGCTGTCACCATTTCATTGATCGCGGTGGGGAAGTTGAGTATCGCACAGTCGTGGTTGCATTTCGTACCCCAGTTGACGGCGGGTGTCCTAGCATCCCTGGCATTCAACAAGACCAATTTCTGATAAACGAACACTCCTGCAGAAAGGCATGTCTGGACAATCGGCTGTAGCCCTTTTTGGCGAATGGGCCAGGCTTGGTAAGGACGAGGGCATGGAGTCTGGACATTCGCCTAGCGTGGAGGAGATGATTTCCGCTGTCATTGGCAGGACTCCCGAGAAATTCTCAGCAATAGACATCGGCTGTGGTAACGGCTGGGCCGTTAGGAGGCTTGCTAGCCTGCCAGGGTGCCATCGCAGCTCTGGAGTCGACGGTTCGGAACAGATGGTCAAGAAGGCCAGGTCAATCGATCCAGAAGGGGAGTACTTCGTAGGTAATCTCCCGGGTTGGAGGCCGAAGGAAAGTGTGGATTTGATTCTGAGTATGGAATTCATCTACTACTTGGATGAGCCATTGAAATTCTTCGGAATCCTGTATGAAGATTGGCTCTCGAGTGGCGGCTCTGTCGTATTTGGACTGGATCACTACCTCGAGAACGAGAGTAGTATCTCCTGGCCTGGCAAACTCGGGATCCCCATGGCCACGCTGTCGATAGAGGAGTGGCGCGGCGGATTGGATAATGCCGGATTCCAGGATGTCGAGGCTCTACAAGTATGCCCAAATGACAACTGGTCCGGAACGCTCGTCTTGATCGGCACAAAGCCTTAGTTCCGTTATTCGACTTCCACGACATTGGTAGGAATCCCGATTTCCTCTGCCCTCTCGATCACTATCCTCGTCCACTTGCTTGTCGGCGATGGCATTGCTAGGATGTGGGTGGCCGCAGACAGAATCTTCTCAGTGAGTGAGTTTGGTGCCTCTCCCCTGTTCCTGTCAATCAGGCTCCTAAGGGGGTCATCCCACTCCTCCGAGAAGATGGCTATCGGAATCAGGTTGTTGTCTGCCCACCTCTCGGCCATGTAGTCGACCCCACTAGCCCCGCCCACGATGATAAGGTCCGGGTAAGTGTTCTCGGATATCCACTCCTCCAAAGCCGACTCGAAGATCTCGAAGTCGTAGAACCTGCTGCTTCCTACGATTCCGAGGTTGATCACGGAACCGTCTAGATTCAGATCCTGCCCACCCAATGTTTCGACGACTGCTTGCCCCGGCTCTTCCTCCATCGATGAGTCATGGGCGTGTGCATGGATAAATGCTGCTAATCAGCAGATGCAGACTTCTTTTCTCTCTTCCTCTTCCATCTCTTGTATCTGGGCAATTGCCACTTCGCTATACCCGTCCACATCAAGAGCCAGATGAAGTAGTCGGCAATCATGGAATGTACGTCTTCTGACCATTGATAATCAAAGTTTGATATTGCTGCGAAGTAGACTATCACCGGTAGGGAAAACAGTAAATGCGCCCATCTCCAGATATTATTCCAATTCCTTGCCATGAGGCCCGGGAAATACCCCTGTTGTTTAACTAAATCGTAACATCAGGGAGTAACTCGACTTCTGTCCCTTGGAAAGAGGACCACTTCTCTTACGTTGCCTGCACCGGTTAGCACCATCAACAGCCTAGCAACTCCGAGCCCCCATCCAGCATGGGGGGGTGCCCCATACCGGAATCCGTCGGTGTAGAACGTGAAATCTGCTGGGTCCAGGCCAACATCCCTTAGATTCTGCTCTAAGACATCAACCCTGTGCTCCCTGGCGCCTCCGCTGGTCATCTCGTCCCGACCGAAGTTCAGATCGAACCCACGACTCAGCTGACCTCCCTCGGAACCATCCTCTCCTTTCTTGTGATGGATGTAGAATGGCTTCATCGACATGGGCCATCGAGGGATGAAGTGGAAGCCTGGGTACTGGGATGCGATAATGTCGCAATGGTGGCTCTCGATGTCGTCACCCCACTGGATTTCCCCCCCTCCCGACTTCACTATCTCGATTGCCTCGCAGTATGGGATGCGTGGGAATGGCAGCTCAGGCGCCTCGACGGTTACCGGTTCCTTCCCTTGGGATTCTCTGTACTCGTTAACCACGCCTATCAACGCCATGTCGTTATTTGCAACCTCGCCCCAGATGTGATGGATCATCCTTTCTTGCACGCCCATAACGTCCTCGTCGTCCATCCATGCCCCCTCTATGTCGAATGAGACGAATTCGTTCAGATGCCTGTAAGTGTCGTGCTTCTCGGCTCTGAATGCCGGACCGATCTCGAATACCCTCTCCAATCCTCCGAGAACCGCGAGTTGCTTGTACAACTGAGGGCTCTGTGAAAGGTATGCATCCGTCTCGAAGTACTTCATGGGGAACAGATTTGTTCCCCCTTCCGCGGCTGCAGCGATTATCTTTGGCGAGTTGATTTCCTGGAATCCTTCTGTGATCAGGTGCTCCCTGCCGTATTGGAGGACTTTGCTCCTCAGTTGGAACATTGCATTTACATGTGCCCTCCTTAGATCCAGGTGCCTGTTGTCCAGCCTAACGTCGAGCCCCACGTTCACCTCGTCAGTTACTCCAACCGGTAGTGGAGTCTCAGCCTCGGCCAATATTGCCCCAGACCCAACACTGACCTCGAACTCAGCAGGGGGGGCAGGCTCTCCCTCCGCTACCTTAGGGGGGCGCTTCTTGGCAACCACTCCAGTAACCTGGATTGTCGACTCCCTGGTTGCGGACTGGATTGCCTCGAACAGCCCCTCGTCCATGTTGTCCCTCTTGAGGAATGCTTGGATTCGTCCAGTTCCATCCCTGAGCATAAGGAAGCAAATTGCACCCCTGCCCCTGACCGTCTCGGCATAACCCGCAATTGTGACCTCTGAACCAACCAAGGACTCCCCGTCCTCGACAACCTGGCCGATGGTATGTGTCCGATACGATGTTGGCTTCCAGTTTGAACTGTCTCTCACGAGGTCACGTGACGGTAATTGCCTTTGAAAGGTTTTGAGTGAAACTCATTCTTCTTCGTCCGCAATCTTGGCTGAAATCAGGAGGAAGGCAGTGTGCCCCATCGGCTGGTTTCCGGGCCTAACTCCTCCTTTGCTCGCCTTGGTCCATCTCCTCTCGACCATCTCCCCGCTCCATTCCACGATAAGGCCCAGCCTCTCAACTTCATCCCATGACTTCTCCAGCTGGGACGTAGTCGGGCAGTAGCAGGCCAGTCGACCCCCAATTCGAAGCAGCGGAACAATCTCAGACAGTACTGTCCAAGGCTCTGCCATGTCGATAATTGCTGCATCTAGGGAGTCACAAATCTTGGATGCCTCACTTCCTACGCCTGCTAGGTCAGCTTCGATTAGGTGCCAGTCGGGGAATTCGGGAAGGACCTGCTCCAGCCTCTTCATGTTCAAAGATCCGACCTCAGCATGCTCAATCCGGTTCTCAATAGATATCAGGGTCCCAGATCTGCCTAGCACACTAGCAAGATGCATCGCAAGCCCCCCAGAACCATGTCCGCCCTCGAGAACATTGGAACCCACCCCGATTCCCATCCATGAAACCAGAAATCCCGCGTCCTTAGCACCGATCACCTGGGCCCTTCTTGACATGTTCCTCCTAGCTTCGGGTAGTCTGGGATTTACTATCGATAGTGACTTCTGCCCCACAGTAATTCGATCCCCCACCGAATATCCTTCCAGCATCTTCTCGGCATCGAATCTACCCAGTCCCTTCACCTTCACTTCTCCAGGAACCCGTTGCACAAGGTATGCCCTGCCATCGTCCTCTCTCAGTGCAACCCATTCGCCGATGCTCTCGCCCCATTTGGACGGATTAAGGCGGACGTTTCAAGTCATTCAATAGACAACCAATAATTTCGCCCTATAGGGCGAGGAGAATGATTATACTGGCCACACCATCTGAAAAATCGATGGCTCCAGTCGTAAGACTACTCCTCCAACCCTCGTTCTGGGTATGCATTCTACTCGCAGCCACGCCCCTATCTTCAATGGTCGACGTTCCTGATGCCGATGATTTCCAGAGGACAGAACTTGAGCAGGAGGCCGTACCATGGTATGCCTCTAGTCCCGGACACAGCGTTTTCGGAGAGTACGTCGGGGCGCATTGGTGTGGGCCATGCATGAGCAGTGCGTCCCCATCTCTCGATAATCTGAAGACTTCTAACCCGGAGGATTTCACCTTCGTATCTTTCTTCGAGTCTAGTAGCGGGGGGTGGCCCAGTGATGGCCCCGTCAATCGTCAGACCCACATAATGCAGGCATCATCCGGATACCCCACATTCTCGTTTGCAGACCAGCAATCAGGATCATGCTACAAGGTCGGTGCAGCGGGTACAAACTACTACGACAGCGACTTCTCAAATGGAGGTTGCATGAGCGCATCCACCGACGACTTCCAGTTAGAACTCTCGATGTCCCTGAACTCTAGCTCCGATGAGGTCTCAATCACATTGGAAGCAATATACGTCGGCCCGGACTCTTCAACCGATGTCTTCGTCTATGGCGCGGTCACCGAGAAGGTCGGCGCCGACTCCTACGACAATGGCGTCAAGCCCCATCACAACTGGAGGGGGTGGCTCCTGAATGATGACGACTCCGGATTTCAAGAATTGACATTAACACAGGGGACATGGGAGTCTCACACATGGGTCGCTCCCCTAAGCCTGGTTCGGGCAGGGGGGGGAAACACTCAGTGGGAGAATTTCTGGCCAGTTTTCGCCCTGATGGACGGACCCCACACGTCCTACAACGAGTTCCTGGTAGCGATCGACCCAGATATGGGGCCATTGATCGACGTGGGAATCTTGGAGTTCGAGGTGGAGAACACAAACCAGATGACTGGATTCGTTCCCGGAGACATTCTCCAGATATCAGCTAGGGTTTCGAACAACGGGGTCGAGCCATATGAGGAGGGTGGGGAACTCGGAATCTACATCATCAGCGGCTCGGATGAAGTCTATCTGGGAGGGCAGACAATTGGGACGATTGGAGTAGCAGGCTCATTCCTCCACCAGTTCGATTTCGATACCTCGGAAATAGATGCAATCCCGTCTGGAGTATCCACATTCAGGGCAAAACTGTTCGACATGGGCAGCGATCGCAACTCTTCGAACGACTATGTCGATGAAGTCGCATTGCACGACATGCCGCCAATCCCTTCCCAACCAGCAGCGACCGGCTCAACAACCTTCGAAAGAGGAGAAAGGGTTCAGTTCGAGTCTTCCGCTTTGCCCAATGACCTGGTTGACGACATGTCATCCATGACTCCCCAGATGGAGTACTCAAGGTCGGGAGAAAACGCTTGGGACTCCTCTTGGATTTCCGATCCCGTCATTGAGGGTTCAGGTGCAAATATGGTTTACGTCCACACTATACAGACCCCTCCAAATGCTCAATCCGGTAAGTATGACACTAGAGTGATGTGGGAAGATGCCGCTGGTCAGCAGAGCGATTGGCTGGTCACAAGCGAGGCCTTCGAGCTAAGCAATGCACTCCCCAGGGTCCTGAACAGCAACGATGCAGGATTCGTCGGCACACCCACGGTGAAGATCGACTCCACAGAGACGATTTCTCTCGTGGGTTTGGTCAGGGATGCCGAGACCCCTCTGTCCATGCTATCCATCACCAGCTCGGATCCTGAGTTCAAGGGCTGGAACTCAGCCACATCCGAGATTACCGTTCTCTTCGAATCAATTCTGGACGACTCGATGGGCAACCCTATCCCCCAGGGAATTTCAATCTCCATCGACGATGGGGAGGACGTTAACACTGGACTTCTAATGTTCAACGTCATCGAGAATGGGGCTCCCAGATGGTCTCCCATACCTACGCAAGCGGTATTCGAAGGTGGTTCTGCCAGCACAATTCTCACCGGGTTCCTTTCAGACTCGGATGAAAACGGTGACCCGGTCTCACCATCCGAACTGTCCCTGTCCATCGTTTCTAACAGCAACGAAGACCTGATTCACGTCTCTATTACGGATCAAACCATCACTGCCATCACTGCAAACGAGGACTACAACGGCGTCGCAGAGGTCGTGGTAATGGCAGACGATGGGGCAAAGTCATCCCAGACATCTGTCGTCTTCTTTGTGATCAACGTCAACGACGCCCCAGAGATAGACATCTCCAGTCTCGAAGGACTAACCATGAAGGCTGGAGAGTCAGCATCTATCGGAATCCTACCTCTGATGTCCGACGTCGATGACCCGGACGAGGAGATATGGGTAGACGTCGATACATCGGTCCCTGGCTCGGTTCAATTCGACCATATCAACGGAGTCCTCAATATGATGTGGGAAGAGCCAGGGGAGCACAACGTCAAACTAACCCTGATTGACAGTCACGGGGATTGGAGCTCTTCGCAGTTCATCGTAACCATCCTAGACGCAAAGCCGCTATCTTGGCAAACAGACTTCGACCAAGGTGACCTCGAGGTCCAACTCGAGGACTTCGCTATCGGATCCAACCCTACAGTGACCATCGCGTATGATGGGGACATAGCACTGGTCGATTCAGAGGTGCGGTGGTCTATTTGCAACGGAATAGTCGGAATCTGCCATTCAGCGGGTTTATCCGATGGTCTTGGCCCATTCCTCGTGACTTCTTCTGATGGGTCCGGACTCTCCATAGGGGACTACCTGACTCTGTCCGTGAAGGCAGTAGATGCTGATGGATGGGACAGGGTGACTCCCGAGCACATGGATATTCTGGTTCCAACCATGAATGAGCCGGAGCCCACCATCCCGGATGTAGTGGATGACGAAGGAACGGATGCCGACCAGCAGTCCGGAGGAGGTGACTCGAGCCTATCCCCAATGGAAATCCTCGTCGGGATACTAATCCTGCTGGTCTTCATCGGTGGCGGGACGATGGCAGGACTGTACTTCTCAGGGGCAATCGGCGGGAGCAGGGATGAGGAAGCAAAACCCCCCTATTCGCCACCTCAACAAATTAGCCAACCCCAGCAGGAAGAGACAGTTGACTTCGAGAACCAGGAAGAAATCCACCCTCCCCTGCCAGCGGGGGGCCTCCCTTCTGGATGGACTCTTGAGCAGTGGAAGTACTACGGTGAGCAGTACCTAGAGAGGCAGAACTAGGGCAGAATGACCCCAGACCTCGCAGACGCACCTTCAAGAAGGTGCTACTGGCAGGAAAGTCCCCGAGGGATAGCCATGACGGATCAGGAAGAGCCGGACGCAGAAACCCAGAGTCCCGAAAAGGATCCACTCGACTCTTGGGAGGAAGGCTCTGCATTCGGCGTCTCCGATGACTCAGACCCAATATGCGAAACTCCGGTTGAGGAGTGGATCGAGGGATTGGACATCGAGTCAACGGAACAGGTCCCAATTCCCCCAAAACTAGTCGATCAGGTGATTGGCCAGGAAGCAGCTTCGATTGTCGTGAGGAAGGCCTCCGAGCAGAGGCGCCACATGATCATGGTCGGAGAACCCGGAACGGGCAAGTCCATGCTCGCCCGTTCGATGACAGAGTTCCTCCCGCCCGAGCAACTAGAGGACATCTTGGTCTACAGGAATCACGAGGACGAGAACGAGCCGAAGGTTCGTACAGTGCCAGCAGGAAGGGGTTCCAGACTCATCGCCGAGCGCAGGGCACATGTGCGACAGCAGAGGGAACGAACCAACAGGACTCTCCTGTTCATCGCCCTGGTCGTCGGTGCAGCCCTCCTACTAGCGACCATCTCGTCGGGTGAGATCCTCACATTCATCTTCGGCTCTTTCATACTGGTGTTCGGCTACTTCTTCCTGAGGACCAGGCTCACCGCAGGCGATGAGTCCAACATCCCAAAGCTACTGATCAAGCATGAGAGGAGCGACGAGCCCCCATTCATCGACGCAACCGGGACCCTCGCCGGAGCCCTCCTGGGGGACGTAAGGCACGACCCGTTCCAGTCCGGTGCCGATCTCGCAACCCCCGCTCACGAGCGAGTGGAACCAGGAGCGGTCCACAGGGCCAACAAGGGGGTACTCTACATCGATGAGATCAGGATGCTTAGGATGGAGGAGCAGCAGGCCCTCCTAGTTGCAATGCAAGAGAGGGAGCTTTCCATCAGCGGGCGCTCGGAGAGGTCATCGGGCGCCCTGACGAAGTCAGAACCCGTCCCGACCGACTTCATATTGGTCGCAGCCGGGAACCTCGATAGCATCCAGAACATGCACCCGGCACTGAGGAGCAGGATCAGGGGATACGGATACGAAGTGTACGTCAATACCGACATGAAGGATACGGAGAGGAACAGGCGCAGGCTGATTCGATTCATCGCACAGGAGGTCGGGAACGAGATGTCCAAGGACACAGGGAAGTCAATCCCTCACTTCGACAAGCAAGCAATATCTCTAGTCCTCAAGGAGGCACAGAGGAGAAGCGGGAGGAGGGGCAAACTTTCTCTCCGGCTTCGTGAGCTAGGGGGACTCGTCCGAATCGCCGGTGACTTGGCTGCCGAGGAATCCTCTCCACTCACACAATCCAAGCACGTTGTCAGGGCAAGGGCAATCGCAAAGCCTCTGGAGCAGCAAGTGGCAGATAGGTACCTGGAGAGGCAGTCAGAGTACGCCATGCTCGTGAACGAGGGAACAAGGATAGGCAGGGTGAATGGACTAGCCGTACTAGGGGCGGACACAGGACTGTCAGACTACTCGGGAGTGGTCCTCCCGGTAGAGGCCATGGTCACCCCGACTCAGGGGAGGTCAGGCCAGGTAATCGCGACCGGGGGGCTCTCAGACCTAGCAAAGGAGAGTGTCACAAACATCAGCGCGGTAGTGAAGAAACTCACTGGCAAGGACATCAGGGACTTCGACCTCCACGTACAGTTCCCGGGGACTCACAACGTGGACGGGGATAGCGCATCCATTACCATGGCCACGGCAATCATCAGTGCCTTCGAGGGCGTGCCGATAGACCAGAACCTAGCAATGACAGGGTCTCTGACCGTTCGCGGCGAGGTCCTGCCCATAGGGGGGGTATCAGCCAAGATCGAGGCAGCGGCGAAGTCAGGGATCAAGAGAGTAGTCATCCCTAGGTCGAACATGAACGACGTCCTGATAGACGAGAAGTACGAGTCACAGGTCGAGATACTGGCCGTTGACTCCCTCGACGAGGTCCTCGAGCACGCATTGGTCGGCAAGGAAGAGAAGGTGAGCCTGGTTGAGAGGCTAGCCCAGGTTATCGACACAATCTCCACTGGAACGGACAAGCAGCCTTCCGCATGACACTAACAAACTCTTGAAGTGCCACTCTTCGCAGCGGTGACGGTAGCAATGCCTTCCAGACAACGCTCCCCAATGGGAATCCTGTTCCTAGTAGTCCTAGTGGACATGCTAGGCCTCACACTAGTAATCCCCTTCCTGACATACTTCGTCCAGGATCTGGCTTCTGCAGAGGGGATAGTGGACACAGGCTCTCGCGACTTCTGGGTGGGAATCGTGATTGCGACATACTCCCTCGCCCAGTTCATCTCGACCCCTATACTAGGGGCTATTTCTGATCGAATGGGAAGGCGACCAGTACTGATGTTCGGTCTTGCTGCCAATTCGGTCTTCTTCATCGTCTTCGGTTTGTCCGGAAGCCTCGCCATGGCGGTCATCGCCCGCTTCCTAGCCGGCGCCGGGAACGGCAACATCGCAGTTGCCAAGGCATACATCGGGGATATCAGCGAGGATGAAGAGGTGGCAGGGAGGATGGGGATGCTGGGTGCGGCATTCGGGCTCGGATTCATGATCGGCCCTTTCATCGGAGGGGTCCTCTCAGATCCAGCGACAGGATTCGGTGGACCCTTCGACAGCCAGTTCTGGACGGACTATCCATACCTACTTCCCTGCATCTTCTCCAGTGCCATGTCCGCAATCGCACTCTTCCTAGCCTTCTTCAAGCTCCCCGAGAGCCTCCCACCAGAGTCTCGGTCAGAGTCCGAGAAGTCACCGATAACACACCTAGGGGAGACTTTCTCAAGGATCACCTCGGTGATGGGGATGCCGACCATCTCCTCGCTTGTCAACGTGAACTTCCTGTTCTTGGTAGGGTTCACCATGATGCATGGGACTTTCATCCTCTTCACGTCGATGGATCCCGATAGCGGTGGCCTCGGCTGGAGTGAGAGGGATAACGGATGGGCATTCGCATTCGTCGGCCTGCTGGGGGTGATAGTCCAAGGAGGCCTGATCAGGCCCCTTACGAAGCGATTCAGTCTCAGGGGCATGATGATTGTAGGAACTGCTCTCACTGGACTAGGGATCTCAAGCATACCCTACGCCTCGTCCGAGGTCGGCTGGCTGATATTCGGCTCCTGTGCGGGCTTCGCTATAGGGAACGGAGTCTTCATGCCTACGCAGAGCTCGCTACTCACGTTCGCTACGAAGGATGGCGGATACGAGTTGGGGACCATTATGGGGGCGCAGGAGGGCCTGGGTGCGCTGGCCCGTATCATCGGCCCCTTCCTCTCGGCAGTCATCTGGTCATCCACCGTGGAGGGAACGGGACTCTGGACTTACCACACTTGCTTCAGGGTCTCCGGACTCTTCTTCCTAGCAGCACTTTTACTCCAACTCGGGTTACGGACGCCCGGGGGGGGAAAATCCCTGTCAGGAGGTAACTAATTTGTCCATACCGGCAGTCGTAGCTCATGGCGGTGCAGGAGCGGGCCCAGAGAGGCTTGCAAACGTGGAGAGAGCAGTGGCGATTGCTGCAGGGATACTCGAGTCCGGCGGATCTGCCGTGGAAGCAGCAGTTGAGGCATGCGTAGTCCTGGAGGACGACCCGGTATTCAACGCCGGAACCGGATCGGTCTTCAGGACCGATGGCACAGTCCTCTTGGATGCCTCGATACAGGTCTCGGACGGGAAGATGGGATTCGTCATCGCAATGGAAGACACCCCCAACCCGATCAGGGTCGCAGCCGATCTTCTAGACGAGCAGATTAACGGCCTTACCGGAGAAGGGGCGAGGGCTTGGGCGGATGCAAAGGGATTCCCCAAGGCCCCCGTGGAGGGCAGGCCCCCGTTCAAGGAGGCCACAGACACCGTCGGGGTGATCGCCCGGGACCGTTCCGGCTCCATCGCCTGCGCGACGAGCACCGGCGGATGCAGTGACAGGCCACCGGGGAGGGTCGGCGACGTCCCTCTTCCGGGGTGTGGATTCTGGGTCCAAGAAGGGGTTGGTGTGGGTGCGACAGGAATCGGCGAGGCGATTACCAGGGGGATGCTCAGCTTCAGGGTTGCAGAGCGTATCCTCGGTGGCAAGGGCCTCGAGGAGTCGATGATGTGGGCACTGGATGAGTGCTTGGAGGATGGTGCCGAGGTGGGGATGATAGCCCTCGGCTCGGAGGGCACCGGGCATGGCTTGGCCAACAGTGAGAACATGCCATGGTCGTCGTGGATTGCAAGGAAGTGAAGCACCTCACTTGGGATGCGCTTAAGGAGGGGCCTACGTTGGAAGACTCGGAGATGGGACCTTGTCAGATATCGATACTCGCATCAAGCAGATTGCGCAGGTCCTCGGACAACTAGACGACAACCAAGTGCCTCGCAACATCAGGTCGGCCTCGAAGGACGCTGTGGACAAGTGGCTGCTCAATGCAGGCAAGGACATGGACGTGAGACTCGGAATGACTGCATCCATACTTGATGAGATATTCAACGACCCAAACCTTCCCGGGCACTACGGGCCCCTATGCCTCCAGATACAGGCTGCATTGGAGGAGATGCTGAACGAAGTCAGCCGCTCCTGAGAATTGAAGAGCCGGACCCCCTCAGTCAAACTGTTAGTCATGGCCCAATGGACCAACCTATCCTATGCAAACGTCGCCACGACATCGCCGGCGGCCCACCGCGTTTCCTCCGAATGGGCCGACTCACTGGCCAGGGGAGGGGCCGCAGAGTTCGATGGGGAGGCGGAGAAGGAGGGCATGATGCCACTCAGGGAGGCAGCTTCGAACCTCCTCTCGTGCGAGATTGACGACGTATGCGTCGGCTCCAGCGCGACCGAGCTACTCTGCTCGCTCGCATGGGCGATTTCCCCCCCAGTAGGGTCCAATGTGGTCTCCAGCAGAGTCGCCTTCCCCTCCACGGTATACCCGTGGGCGAGGGTCTGTGAGTCCAATGGTGCGGAGATTCGGCTCGCCGAGCACGACGACTACCTGTACACCGACCCAAATGAAATCCTGTCACTGATCGACGAGCGGACCTCGGTCGTAACGGTCTCTCACGTGGAGTTCTCCAATGGCCAGAGGTACGATCTCGAGAAACTCTCCGAAGCCGCTCACTCCGTGGGGGCGCTACTCGTCGTTGATGCAACACAGTCGATGGGGATGGTGCCCATAGACGCGTACTCCACCAAGGCAGACGCCATCGTCTCATCCGGGTACAAGTGGCTGAGGGGGACTTACGGTGCGGCGGTTGGTTACATCTCGCCCTCCGTGGTGAGGGGCCTCAATCCCGGGCTGATAGGATTCAGGAGCAACGCCGACCTATGGGACCTCCGTGCAGACAGGCTCGTCCTTCCAGACGACGCGAGCAGGTTCGAGTACACCACCATCCACTTCGGGGCCGCCCTCGGACTCGCTGCTGCCATCGAAGAGCTGGTCGGAATAGGAATTGAGGAGGTCTGGAGGCATGACTTGGAGCTTGCCGACTCACTGGTCAGGGGAGTCAGCGGAATGGGTGTTGCGATTGCCTCCCCAATGTCGGACGAGGAAAGGAGTGCCATAGTAAGCCTGAGGCTTCCCAAAGGCACTAGCAGCGTGGACGTCGCAGATAGACTGCAATCGGAGTACTCCATCCTAGTAACCAGCAGATCAGGCCTTCTTCGGGTATCCCCTCACATCGACAACAGCCTCGAGGACATCGAGTCACTGGTATCGGCATTGGGAGAAATCCTGTCATAGATATGGATGGATTATGGCACCTGCGATTACGAACATCACTACGGCAATGCCCCTATCGATTATCCTCCATGCCTCCGGGCTGTTCAGAACCTTAGACATCCTCTTTGCCCCATAACCAAGAGAGAAGAAGAAAACGAATGAGGCTAATGCAGCACCGACTCCGAAGGCAAGCCTCTCTTCACCAATGAATCCAGTAGAGGCCCCGCCAATCAGGAGCAGAGTATCGAAGTATACGTGAGGGTTCAGGAAAGTAATCGCCAGAAGTGCCGCCATGGTGGCCGACAAACTCCCCTCCGCATCCCCATCGATATCAATCGCCTCCGGGTTCATCGACGACTTGACCCTTAGGGCCCCATACCCAGTCAGGAAGGCTGCTGCTCCCATAGCAATCAACGGCTCCGCTCCCTCTATGCTGGAGACCAATGCACCCACTCCCAGAATTCCCGCGGCAATCAAGCTGACATCGGCCAATGAGCAAGCCAGGCATGTCACGAAAACATGGGATCTCTTCAGCCCCTGCCTCATTACAAACGCATTTTGTGGCCCTATTGCGAGTATTAGTCCCAAACTGAGAGCGAAACCTTCGAGTCCAGCAGACCCGATGCCCATGCTCATGTCTTCCTGCGCTCTGCAGCCTTCTTCCTTAGTCCGGTGTAGCCACACTTCCTGCAGGACCGAGGAGGCTTGATTCCACCATGGGCTCGGTGGGTTGCGGAGCAGTTCATGCAGATCCACTTGACCAGGAGCCTCGCTTCCGCCTCAGGATGCCTCTGTGCCATGTTGTCGCGCGACCTGCCCGGCCTTCATAACCGCTTCCCACGCTTCCTTAGTCTCACGTCTCCCTTCCAAAGCATTCAAACACCTCTGGCCGTGTTACTAGTCACGTGCCAGCCAGCGTCGTGCTCGGTGCCCAATGGGGGGACGAGGGTAAGGGCAAGGCCATAGACCAGCTTGCACCCAATTCGCAGTGGGCTGTTCGATTCCAAGGAGGCAATAACGCAGGTCACACAATAGTGGCAGGGGGGACCACTCTCAAGATGCACCTCCTTCCTTCGGGAATCACATCCAGGGATTGCAAACTGGTGCTCGGTTGCGGCATGGTGGTAGACCCCTGGGTCTTGGACAGGGAGCTCAGGGAGTGGGCAGAACTCACTGGGGAACAACCTGAGGGGGAGAGACTCTTCATCAGCGAGAGGGCCGCGGTTATTCTCCCATTCCATAGGCTATACGACTCGGCCGACAAGGTCGTCGGAACGACCGGCAGGGGGATCGGGCCAGCTTACAGAGACCGGACCGAGAGGGTCGGAATTAGGTTCGTTGACGTCAGACTCCTGCTGGGACGAGACTCGGAGATAGGAGAAATGGCAAGGAGGATGAACGACCAACTTGACACAGTGGGGGTGGAGGATCGGATCGACCCCGAGCAACTCGGCTCTGAACTAAACTGGATCCATGAGAGGTTCTCCAATGCCATCCGTGCGACAGGGCCGATGCTCGACGCTTCCCTGGCCAAGGGCGAGCAAGTCCTACTTGAGGGAGCACAAGGAGCAATGCTGGACATCGACCAGGGCACCTATCCATTCGTAACTTCATCCATAACTTGCAGAGCCAACGCGACGCATGGCGCTGGCATACACCCCGGGCACATCGAACAGTGCTACGGCATCACCAAGGCATACACCACCCGTGTCGGGAACGGCCCGTTCCCAACCGAACTATCTCTGGAAGAGGGCCCTGGAAAGCAGATGTCGGTCGTCGGCCACGAGTTCGGGACTACCACTGGCCGCCCTCGTAGGACAGGCTGGCTAGACGCAGTGGCATTGAATGAGAGCCAGAGGCTCAATGGCTACACCGGCCTTGTGGTGACTAAGCTGGATGTCCTGGGTGGACTGGACGAACTGAAGATATGCACCTCGTACGAACTCGATGGCCAGGAGATATCACACCTTCCATCCTCCTCTGAGGAACTAAGCAGGTGCAAGCCAGTCTACGAGACCCATCCGGGCTTCCCGGCCATGGGGGAGGAAGAGTGGATTCAGATCGCCGAGGAATCCAGAAAGGGAGGGGGGATTGACTCACTACCGAGTTCGATCAGGGCATATCTCGCCAGAATAGAGGAGATATCAGGGGTTCCGGTGGTTAGCGTCGGAGTTGGCCCGGACCGACTGGCTTCCATAGCCAGCTCCGGAGGTCCCTTCGACATCGAGTTGTCCGAAGCAACCTTCTAATCGCCCCCCTTTACCGCAGCCTCAATGGGATTCAAGTCCAGGGCGAAGAAGAGGAGGCTCGCCTCGTCAGGAGGAGAAGGCGGTTCCGCCAAGGAGGAAAGGCCTGAGTTCGTCGGAGACGTCCCCTGCGACATCAAGGGATGCGGCAACTGGGCGGACAAGAAGGCAGGCGGCAGGAAGATGGCTTACGACAGGGCCGTAGATGTATGGGGGTCCTCAGGGATCTCCCGGAAGGTCCGCAAGATTTCCCTCTGCAAGCCCTGCTACAGGAAATGGAAGAAGGAGAACAAGGGCCAGCCAAAGGAGTGGGAGTAGGCCAGATTCCCCCTGCGAAACTATGTTAGACGATTCGTCTCCCACTCGACCCATGAGCCAACCAGTAAACGAGCCCATCATGGGATACGCCCCGGGAAGCCCCGAGAGGACCGAACTCAAGAACGAGATAGACAGGCAACTATCAGAGGTCATAGAGATCCCATGCGTGATCAACGGGGAGCTCGTATTCACCGGAAACACGGTCACCCAGGTCGTTCCCCACGACCATGGCCACGTACTCGCAAACGTCCACCTAGCAGGCAAGGCAGAGATGGACGCAGCGTGCGAAGCAGCAGTTAGCGCCCAGGATGAATGGATAGCTCTCGGCCTCGAGGGGAGGTGCGAGGTGTTCGAGAGATGCGCTGACCTGCTGGCCGGAGACTGGAGGATGCGAGTGAACGCCTCGACAATGCTGAACCAGTCTAAGACCGCGTTCCAGGCAGAGATAGACTCGGCCTGCGAGCTGATCGACTTCTGGAGGTTCAACTGCCACTACGCCCGTGGCTTCCATGACGACCTGCAGCCTCTGGTCTCCCCCCATGGGGTCGAGAACTCCACGGAGATCCGTCCGCTCGAGGGCTTCGTACTCTCAATCACCCCGTTCAACTTCACAAGCATAGCGGCCAACCTGCCCAGCGCACCTGCCATAGTCGGATGCACATCCGTGTGGAAGCCGAGCCGGAACTCGTACCACTCCAACTACGTCCTGATGCAGCTGATGATGGACGCGGGCCTGCCTCCGGGGGTGATCAACTTCCTCCCAGGCTCGGGAGCGGAGATCACAGGAGCGGCCCTGTCCAATCCGGACTTCGCCGGATTGCACTTCACCGGCTCGACATCGACCTTCCAGGGACTCTGGCAGGAGATCGCCAAGGCACTGCCCGACCTGAGGTCCTACCCTCGGATAGTGGGCGAGACCGGAGGCAAGGACTTCGTCGTGGCCCATCCGGACTGCGACCACCGGGGCCTGTTGGTGGCTCTCCTGAGGGGCTCTTTCGAGTACCAGGGGCAGAAGTGCAGCGCGGCCAGCAGGGCGTACATCCCCTCATCTGTGTGGGGTGCGATAGGGGACGACCTGTGCTCTGAGGTCTCCAAGATCAAGATGGGCGATGCCCGGGACTTCACGAACTTCATGACCGCCGTGATCGACCAGAGGGCCTTCGACAAGATCTCCGGCTACATCGAGAGGGCCAAGGAAGACGATTCCTGCGAGGTGGTCGTCGGAGGGGGCCACGACGACTCCACCGGCTGGTTCATCGAGCCGACAATAATAGTCACGACCAACCCGGCCTCCGAGACGATGTGCGAGGAGATCTTCGGGCCGGTCCTGACTGTGTACGTCTACGAAGACGACGACTTCGAGGGGGCGCTGGAGACGTGCGACAAGGGATCCCCATACGCCCTCACCGGATCCATCTTCGCCAACAACGAGGAGGACGTCCAGAGGGCGTTCGAGGCGCTGCGCTTCGCGGCTGGGAACTTCTACATCAACGACAAGCCAACCGGTGCCGTGGTGGCCCAGCAGCCGTTCGGTGGAGCCAGGGCAAGCGGGACCAACGACAAGGCCGGAGGACCGCTCAACCTGCTTCGATGGATAAGCCCACGCTCCGTGAAGCGCACACTGGACATCCCACAGGACTGGGGATACCCGTTCATGCAGCCAGAGTGAGAATCGGCAAGGTTGAACTGCCCGCTCCCTACCGTACTCATGGGGAGCAACTTGCTGAGAGGTCGCCTAGGCGACGACCCGCGAACCTGATCTGGGTAATTCCAGCGGAGGAAGAGAAATGGAAACGAACACCGCATACATACTGACTGCTAGCGTACTGGCCGCCTTCGGGTACATCGGATACCAATCCGC
>MPLT02317482.1_pt1 | contig 22153 bp, 21 predicted proteins | sample 1617391 | NCBI WGS metagenome assembly MPLT02 (sample SAMN05944800, study PRJNA350692) | marine metagenome | biome: marine; feature: ODZ; material: water; isolation source: 70 m water sample filtered on 0.2 um supor filter | place: Pacific Ocean | collected 2012-04-08 | depth 70m m
CATCCATAGTTACACCATCAGTTCGGCTCGCCGAATCGAGTGCTCTATTTAATCCAAATCCAATTGCAAAACGGCCTTTGCGGTTTAGCCAATATTTGCATGGATAACCGAGGCAAACGAATTCAGTACCCCTGCACCATCGTGTTCGCGTTGGAAGGCGGCCATTTCTTCCTCAGAAATGTGACCCCAATCGAATGCCCTCTCCACCCTCGCCTTGGCTGCTTCGGGATGGAACTGCACCCCCCAGGCGGGAAGCTCCAGACCCCTCTCGTCCATTACCCGAACTGCGGTAACTCTGTTGTGTTCTGCCGAACCTAGTAGCAAGCAACTCTCGGGAACGGTCGTCACATGATCCTGATGGGAATATAGCGCTACAGGTGCACCGCCCTCGCCACTTCCTCTGGTCGCAAACAACTCGTCTGAGGAGCCATGTGAATTCAGTGCAAGTTCCCAGACCCCACTGGACATCGATTCCGCCCTCTCTACGTTAGCTCCTAGCGAATGGCAGAGAAGTTGGTGACCAAAGCAGATTCCAAGGGTGGGGATGCCCATTCTCGATGAGCACCTCATTAGCGACCCACCGCCACTCATCCAATCCTCCCACATTGTCACGTTTCTCCTAGATCCGCTGCAGACTACGGCATCCGGACCAATGGTTCTGATCCAATCCCCAGTCAACTCATCATCCCCGTGCAAGGGCATCGCTATCCTCCTGAAGACCACCTCATTCCCATGCATCTCCATGCTGCTTTCTTCCCAGAACGGGTACTCGTAGTCCCAATCTGGCACGTCATCCTCAGAAATCCTGACCAAGCCTTGTTCCTGAGCGCGTAAACCTGCTTCTGCAGACTGCATTTGCGGGGTCACTAGCAGAACCTCAACTGCACTCCTCTCCGCAATGGGCTGTATCACCTCTTGATTGCCTCCATGGCCAAACTCAGATCTTTCGACCAAGAGGTCGATTAGGATGACTCGGGTAACCCTGCTCACATTACTCCGAAGGGGCAATTCTTTGAAAGACCCCCGCCCCTCAAGGGGGGTGAGCAACATGGTCGACAAACAACTAATCCTCGACTCAGTCGGGCCTGTCCAGGCTGTCCTAGACGCTCATGACGGAGTGGTAAATGTGGTAGATACTACGGACGGGGTGATAATGATATCATTGGAAGGTGGTTGTACCGGTTGTAGCGCCACTCCCATGACCGCCATGCAGATTTACTACTCTCTGATGAAGCTGGATCAAGTTGAGGACGTAGTTTTCGTCAACGGGGAGCTCCCCGCATACATGCGGAGCTTCATAGACGACAAGCTAAACTCTGAGTAGTCTACTCATCGTTGGCTTTCTTCATAATTTTGTGAGGATTTGCCTCTCCTTGGACATCCTTGCCTTTGATGTTCATGACCGATGCCAATGCCATCATTACCGCAATCACCGCAAACGGCCTAGCTATTTTCGCCGACCCCCAGATTTCCCCTCCCGAATAGTGTAGGGAGAAAAGTAGAACTGCAGAGGCAAGACAGATTATCGCAATCACCCTCTGCGCTAGAATCTCACTCTCAGTAGTCCTAGAAAGGGAGCCAATCGCCATCCACAGGAAGGTCGCCAAACTGCAGAGTACCAATGAGGCCCCTTCTATGAACTCGAGGTATCCCATATCGGCCCCTGTGGGGGCCAGTTTGAGTATCTTCTGCAATATCAATAACGCAATATATCCCCCCACGCATGAGTTGACGTGGGAACTTCCCCTAGATCCAGATGGTCCAATCGGGACGACTCTTCATATAAAGAGCGGAATTCTCGGCCCAAAGCCAGAATTAAGGCTCGTTCCCATGATTGGAACGAGCCAAGGGCCGACTCCTCGGCCCCAATTCTTTTCGTCGGCCAGTTGACCAGCTTGGTCACATTGTCCATGCTCTACGCTGGCACCTCTTCTTCAGATTCGCAGAGTCTGGGCGGGACTTCAGTTTGGGATTTGGGAGAGTCCGCCCTCCTTGTCACCATTCTTTTTGGATTGCTGTCTTTCCTCTTCCTGTTCCGAGTCTCCATCTCCGCAAAGGTCCCGAAGAGAAGACGGAGAATTGCAAGAATTTGGCTATTGGCATCCCTCCTTGCTACGCAACTGACTTGAGTGACTTTCCCCTGCGACTGCTGTAGATTCCCATGCACCCACTTTCGAATGCGCTCCTAGCCATCTCAGCAACAATGATGTTCGTCGGGATACTCTTCATGGGGACCGGCACTCCAGTGCCACTATTTGACTCCCAAGAGGAGGCTGAGAAGGAATTCGTTTATTCGGGACAGAACACTACCCTATTCTTCGAAAAGACTGAACCAAACAACAACAATGGATGGGCGATATACTCTTTCGGACAATACTTGGACGACGATGGCGATGGGGTCTGGGACGATTGCGGAATCGTGCAGATCTCGCTACTCAACGAATCAGGCGTGAGCTACTTCTATCCCCAATGCGACAACTCCACCCAGAGGGAAGATGTCCCAGAAATGATTTACGTCGGACAACTATGCTACAACCCGTCCAATGAATCTTCACCTAGATGCACCGAAGGAAATTACACCTTCGAGTCGAACCTCTACGTCAAACTATCCCAGGAGTTCGAGGAAAACTCCAACCGGTCCATCCTTTCTCGAGTAATTGGCTGGCTTATTGACGGTCTGTCTTCCGGCAGGACACTTCTTTGCAGCTCGTTCCCCTTGCTTTTCCTCGGGCTCATCTCTGCACTGTTACTTCCCAGTGAGGAAGTTGAGGCCCCGAAGAAGAAGAGAGGCGGACCGACCGCCGAATGGCGTGCATACTCCCTTTCCGGGCAGGAGAGAGGTGGCGATGGCCTGCCGAAGGCATTCAGCAGACACTCCGAGAAGAAGGACATCTTCAGGAAGCCTAGGAAGGGAAACGTCAGGGGGGGCGTTCACAAGTCCGGGGGCCTATTCCTCGATGGGTGGACCGATGCAGACTCAGATGCTGCATACAAGAAAAAGGTCGAGGATCGCCGTAACGAGTGACGACTCATCGTAAGAGGGGCATCATCATCAGAAGTATCCCTATAACCACCATGGCAACCAGTGCCCGACGCAGATAGGTGAAAATTGACTCTAGAACCATCCCACTGTAGGGAGCTCGGCCCTTGCCGACGTAGATCCGAAGAGGCTCATCCTCCTCCACCTAATCACCCCTGTTTGCAGAATCCATCTTGAAAACTGGGATCGGGACCATCTTGTGCGAGTTGGACTCGTGCAATCCGACGTACAGGCTCATCACTTCGCGTTCGCGTTCAGACATTTCCGAATCCGAGGGACTTTCCAACTCCTTCATGGCCCATTCCAACTCTTCGTAGGAAGCCCCCATTTGCTCTTCATCGGTCCTACCATCATCCCAGAGGCCGTCAGTAGGAGCCGCATCTAGGATTTCCTCGATAATCCCCAATTCGTTTCCAATCGCAAAAACCTCCGATTTGTATAGGTCCGCTATGGGGGAGATGTCCACCCCCCCGTCCCCGTATTTCGTGAAGAAGCCCACACCGAAGTCCTCAACCTTGTTCCCGGTCCCGACAACTATGCCGTTGTTTGAGCCAGCAATTGCATACAAGGCTGTCATTCGCAACCTCGCTCTGGTGTTCGCCTGGGATAATTCGGACAACCCGCTTATCTCAGAGCATAACTCGTCGTAAGTCGAAGAAAGCTCGAGAACCTCCCCGCTGACATTTCCCCATTTCGACTTCAGCCATTCGATATGGCGGTCCGACAGATCAATTTGCCCCCTGTCTTGATGGATTGGCATGTTCAGGACAATTGTGTCAATGCCAGTCATCGCCGAAAGAGTGGACGTAACCGCGGAGTCCACACCCCCGGAAACCCCGACAACTAGGGCTTCTATGCCATTCTTATTCGCATAATCCCCAATCCATTCGGATATATCTTCAGCTACATTTCTCCAATTCATACAGAAACCTCAGTGACAGGAAACTCCGTACTTCTTCAGCCTCCAGTAGTTGTATGGCCATGGAGTCAGGAATCCAGCAATCAGCATCGGTGCAATCACCCACCAAGTTAGCTTAGCACCACCAGTTAGTACCAGATCTACTACGTTCATCGCAGCCTCCATGGATATCATCGAGATTAGCGACATCCCTATAGCAACGCGAAACGCCTCGTAAAGAGGCATCTGGCTTAGGAGAATGAATGTCTCAAGGGCAATAGAAGTCATAATTCCATTGAACATCGCCAGCGCCATTATCATCATGGCGCTCCAACCCGAATCAGTAAATACGAATTGGAAAGCTGCAATCGTCCCGAAGTCTCCGATACTACACCCAATTAGGCACCATTTTGTGTTGTTAGCCGACTGCCTCCAGACGGCCCTATCTCTCCAGTTGAATTCCTCTCCTCGTCCACCGACAGTGTAACCCGCTGAACGCACTGCATCACTCAGCATCTCACTGTTCGCGCCTTCGTGTCTGACCTCTGCACTCCCATCCTGGTGGCTAACTGATGCCTTGATTACTCCAGGAAGGTCCTCTAAGGCCCCCTTAACTCGATTCGAGCAACCATCGCAAGTCATCCCTCCGACTTCTAGCCGGATCGTCTCTGCCACGATTCCAACTGGCGCATAGGGCATTTGAAGTCTTGCAATTTACAGTCTAATTGTCCTCTTTGCCCCCCCTCAAGTTCAAGACGAACTCCTAGGTCGCTTGGCCGATGAGCGTGCCCGTTTCCCCCGGCGAACTTGATCCGGTGGACCTGGAGAACTCCTTGATGGGGATCTGGCAAGATGAGGGCACCTTCTCCAAATCCATTGAATCCAGGAGGGAACTTAACTCCCCGTTCACCTTCTTGGAAGGACCTCCAACCGCAAACGGCAAACCAGGGATTCACCATGTTTTGTCTCGGCTGTTCAAGGACATGGTATGCAGGTGGAAGTCGATGGAGGGGCACGTAGTAGAGAGAAAGGGAGGTTGGGACACACACGGACTCCCTGTCGAAATAGAGGTCCAGAAGCAACTGGATCTGATGTCCAACGAAGCCATCGAGGAATTTGGAATGGAGGCCTTCAACCAGAAGTGCAAGGAGAGTGTTTGGACTTACGAGGAGGCATGGAGGGAGATGACCGAGAGAATGGGCTTCTGGGTGGACATGGAGGACCCATACGTCACCCTACAAGACGATTACATTGAGTCAGCATGGTGGTCACTGAAGCAGATGTTCGAGAAGGGCCTCCTGTTCAGAGGCCACAAGGTCCTCCCATACTGCCCCCAAACTGGGACTAGTTACTCCACTCACGAGGTTTCTCAGGGATACAAGGAGGTTTCCGAGCCAGCGGTCTTTGTGAAATTCAAACTGGAGGACGAGGAAGCTTCCGTCTTGGCATGGACGACCACTCCATGGACCCTTCCTGGAAATGTTGGTTTGGCTGTTGGGCCAGAGGTCACTTACTGCAGAGTAAGAGTCACTGAACCGCCCTCTGAGTCATGGGAAGGCAGAGGTGGAGCAGAGGTTGGCGAGGAACTAATCCTAGCCAAAGAACTGATCGGGAGTGTACTCAGGAATCATGCGGACATCATCGATGAGTTCCCCGGTTCAGAGTTGGTTGGAAAGGCCTACAATCCACTCTTCCCCGGCGCAATCGAAAGAGGAGACTCCAAGACAGCGTGGACGATCGTAGCTGCGGATTTCGTCACAACCACAGACGGAACTGGCGTGGTGCACACCGCAGTGATGTATGGTGAGGATGACTACAGACTCGGTATGGAGGTCGGATTCCCCGCACAGCACACCGTCGGAATGGACGGTGCCTTCGTCGAGGGCGTTCACGAGCTTCTTGATGGCCGCTACGTCAAGGAGTGCGATGACGAGATAATCAATCTCCTCGAATCTCAGGGGCTACTCTACAGGGAGCACGATTACACCCACGACTATCCGCACTGCTGGAGGACCGACCATCCCCTGCTGTACTACGCAATGGACAGTTGGTTCGTTCGGATGACTGCGGTCAGGGACCAGATACTCTCTCACAATGCGAGTGTTGAGTGGGCTCCAGAGTGGACAGGCACCAAGAGAATGGGAGAATGGCTATCCAACATCAAGGACTGGGCAATTAGCCGAGAGCGCTACTGGGGAACTCCAATTCCTGTCTGGATTTGCCCAGATTGCGGAACCGAGCACTGTGTCGGAAGTATCGAAGAGATGTCATCGATGAAGACAGACTCCTCCCCAACCCCTCCCGAGTTGCATAGACCCTATGTCGACGAGGTCAGACTGACATGCACATCTGATGGGTGCTCTGGAGAGATGGTTAGGGAGCCCTATGTAATGGACTGCTGGTTCGACTCCGGCTGTGCCTCGTTCGCCCAATGGCACTACCCATTCGAAAACGAGGATCTCTTCTCTGGCTCCTTCCCAGTCGACTACATCTGCGAGGCAGTCGATCAGACTAGGGGCTGGTTCTACTCTCTGCTAGCCGTCGCTACTACCGTGTTTGACGAGCCTTGCTTCAGGCGTTGCCTCTCACTCGGCCACATTCTCGACAAGGATGGAAAGAAAATGAGCAAGTCCAGGGGGAACGTCGTCAATCCGTGGGATCACTTCGGCAAGGAGGGAGCGGATTCAATCAGGTGGTACATGACCACTCAGAGTGCCCCTTGGTCCCCTACTAATTTCGATCCAAACGGTGTTCGGGAGTCCTATGCCAAGATGTTCCTGACTCTCTGGAATGTCTATCGGTTCCATGCCGATTACGCAGCTCTGGATGGCTTCGACCCAGAAGACGAATCTGGCATGGTTACCCCATCCGACAGAAGCCCACTGGATAGGTGGATACTCTCGAAGGCAACAGAAATGGCAGAAGAATTCCATCAGAACTTCGTATCTTGGGACTTCCACAAGGCCGGCAGGGGCTTGGAGGACTTCGTAGTCAACGACCTCTCAAACTGGTATGTCCGGAGGTCTAGGAGGAGGCTGTGGGAAGAGTCGGACAGCAATGACAAGAGGGCCTGCCAGCACACCCTGCGCGAAGTCCTGCTCATCGTATGCAGGCTGATGGCACCGATATCACCCTTCATGCCAGATCAGATCCACAGAGGCCTAACGGGGCACTCGGTCCATTTGGCAGACTGGCCCACGGGCTCGGAACTGGTAGAAAGAGACCTTCCGGACCGTGATTTTGGAATCGAGCAGGAGATGGCACTCGTCCGATCCTTGGCCGAGGCCGGCAGGAGGATCCGAGTCGAATCCAACAGGAGGCAACGACTCCCATGCCAAACAGGTTGGATTGTGGGGGGGCCCGACATCTCACGATTCAACGACATACTGGCCGAGGAACTCAATGTTGAGGTCCTGACTACTGAGTCCGACCTGGATGCCTTCCAGAAGATAGTTTTGGAGCCAAATAGAAAGGTTCTGGGGGCAAAGTGCCGCTCAGACCTACCTTCCGTCCTAGCCCAGTTGGATTTGGCCAATCCGGAGGAACTCTTGCTTGAGATCGAGGCAGGAATAGCAGCCCTAGGGGGTTATGAGATTACTATGGACGATATTGAGATTAGAAGGGCGGAGAAAGAAGGATTCGCCGCAAAGACCCTTTCATTCGAGGAGGGAGACGTTTCCATCGTCCTCGATATGCACACAGATTCCAATCTCCTTTCCAAGGGCCTGGCTAGGGACATTACACGCAGAATCCAAGCCAAGCGCAAGGAAATGGACCTCCAAGTCGAGTCTTCGATCAACCTGTCGGTATGGGTGGAAGGAATGGTGCTGGAGGAGAATGACTGGGAGCACGTAGTAACGGAGACAAGGGCAGGCACGAGCTCCCTTAATGATGGAAAACCACCCAGTTCCGCAGATGCCTTCGAGGTCGATGGGACAAAGGTGTCATTCGAGATTCAGTAATCTAGATTGAGAACAATTGGTATGACTGCGGCAGAAGCATCTCTAACCCGAACAGTGGGTCTGGATCAGTTGAATCATGGTAAGCGATGAAAGAACCGCCGTCAGGGAGAATCCCCATACTGGCGAAGTCGAATCTGATGTCATTCCCTGCTCCAGATGTTGAGTCAAGATCGCCCTGCCCTAGGTATGTTAGCATGTCAGGCTCCAGACTCTCTGAGAATCCCCGGACATGGTATGCCACATCGACGTCTGGGCCATCCGCACTCTGGAATCTGACATTAAGCACGAAAAGATCGTGCACACCACTGGAGTGGAACTCCCACTCCTCGATTTCTGTAGCCCTCTCCGAAATGTTGTACGTCCTGTTATCCCATGTCTCTCCGCCATCCCATGACATCATGTGCATCAGGGATGTCTGCCCTGCTGTGACGCAATGGAGGGCAGTAGAGGAGTCGAATGAGCAGTACTGGGATGGAAGGGAGGAACCGTTCATGTTCACCCCAGTCCACCAGTTAAGGGAAGTATCCAGGTAGGCATCACTACCATCCAGGAAGTAACTTGGGAAATAGAGCCCACCCGATGGGACAGGGAAGGCCCGCATCTCCTTGTGAGGCTTAGTGAAGTCCCACTCAGGACCCAGACTCTCGGGATTGAGATCGACTTCCATTACATCGAGGCTTTCGTCCCTATCCGGGAAACCGAAGTAGTCGTAGTTCAGACCATCGGTGGAAATCTGACCACCGACGTTCTGGACCTGATGCCAGAAGTTGGAAATTACCAGGCTAGCCCATGGCCCGTTACCGTACAACCCGCCATTAATGGGACCTACAACCTCGACCTGCCAAGAGCGGTCGTAGAATGGCTCCGGGGTCCTGTTGAAGCACCAGCTCCACTCTGCATCCTCAGCATCGTAGAAGAAGGCATAGAACTGATCCGCACCACTGGTGCTGGGATAGGGGAACCATCCCATGGAAATCAAGTCCCCGTTTGTCGCTTGCACTATGCTGCCCTCACCCAGCCCCTCTTGCCCGGGTACCGTCGGCTTTGGCTCCATGCACCCTATCTGGGAGAAAATTGAGGGGCGATACTCCTGCCAAGTCAGGCCTCTGTCCTCTGACCATGTGGGATACTCTCCTCCGAAATTTAGGATCCAACCTTCTTTGGTTCCTGCTAGGTAATGCTCACAGCAGTTCCCCCCGTGCTCGTTGCCAAAGACAGTCCAAGTGGCATTCCCCCATGTCTGATTCTCAATCGGATCTGCTACTACGAAATCTCTAGGATCTTCATGCCCAGTGGGATCGATCAGGTAGAAATCGCTATCCCAATCCCACCAGTCTTCGTAACCCCTAGCTTCGTCGATAATGTCAATACAGCCTGGCAAAATGAACATCAACGACATAGCCAAGGAGGCCATCGAACGCCTAGATGCCAATGAGAGCACGATTTGCGGTAATGGTCGTATTATATCGCACTTTCACAGAATTGATGCCTACTCAATCCTCCATGTAGCCCCATCGGGACCATCTTCGACAACTACTCCCATCCCTGCCAACTCGTCCCTAATTTCATCAGCCCGAACCCAATCCTTGGCGATCCTAGCCTCCTCCCTCTGACTTAGAAGGCCCTCGACGTTGGGTGCGAATTCGCCTTTCGCGCTCTCCTGCCTTTCCACTCTAGCTAGTACTTCTTCGTCAGTCGGCAGTAATCCGAGTACATCGCCAGCAAATTCAGACATCCATCCGACTGCTCCTGAGATTCCAGCCGCGTCTCCTCCCGTGTTGAGCAGTCCTCGAAGCCACTTGGCCACTGCTTGAACCTCCACTAGTGCAACTCTGGTATTGAAGTCATCATTCATGCCCTCTTCGAGCCTATTGGCTGCATCTACTAGCTCCGGGAAACCACTCCAGTCACCACTGCCATGTCTGGACAAACCCTCCCCATAGCAGCTGCGGAGTCGATTTTGGTGGTTCTCTGAGTCATCAATCATGACCTGGTTGAAGTCCACCGGTTGTCGGTAAGGCGCATTAATCAGTGTGTACCTCAAGACCAGAGGGTCAACACGTTCCAAAGCATCAGAGATTGTCCAGAAATTCCCCAGAGACTTGCTCATCTTCTCCCCATCGATGTTTATCATCCCATTGTGAATCCAATACTGGACTACTGGATCATGGCCTAGGCAACACTCAGACTGGAATATCTCGGCCTCGTGGTGGGGGAAAATCAAGTCAGAACCACCTCCGTGGATATCGAACCTCTCTCCCAGATGCTTGAGTGACATTGCAGAGCACTCAATATGCCACCCAGGCCTGCCTTCGCCCCACGGGCTTTCCCAGAAAGGCTCACCCGGCTTAGCCATCTTCCACAAGGCGAAGTCCCGATGGTCCCTCTTTCCGGAACCGGTCTTATCCACCCTGCCACCAGCCCCTGATCTCACCATCTCAAGGGTCTGCCCTGTCAGCTGCCCGTACTTCTCAGGTGAAGTGTCAATCTCGAAGTAAACCCCATCACCGGCCTGATATGCATGCCCCTTATCTATCAGCGTCTCAATCATCTCAATGATTTCCGGAATCGTCTCCGTAACCCTGGGATAAGCATCAGCCCTAATCACGTTAAGGGAATCCATCGACTCAAAATAATCTGCTATATTCCTGTTTGCCACTTCCAGGAAATCAACGCCTTCCTCATTGGCAGCAGCAATTATCTTGTCATCAACATCCGTGAAGTTAGTGATGTAACTAACCTCGAAACCACACTTTCTCAGCCATCTCACAATTATGTCGAAGGAAATTGCCTGCCTAGCATGTCCAATATGGCTCGGCGAGTAGGGGGTAATTCCACATGCGTAGAGGCCGACCTTGCCCTCCTCGATTGTCACTAGTTCTCTCTTTTTTCGAGAACGGGTATCGAAAATCCTCACTGCCACTACCTATTGACACGGCACTTCGAACATCAACCCCTCGCTGCTTCGATAAGGCCAGAGAACAGTAAGTCATGCCCCTTCCTTTCGGGGTGCCACTGGACTCCAATGCAGAATTTCTTGTCCCTCCTCTCGACTCCTTCTATCAGGCCATCGTGCTCGGCCCTTGCAGATATCTCCAAACTTCCAGCATCAGAAACCCCCTGGTGGTGTAGTGAGTTGACAGTAAACGAACTCCCCATTAGGCTGGATAGGTGAGTGCCCTCCTCGACAGCCACTCCATGCTCTGTAGACTCACCTGCGAAACCACCGTGCCCTTCATGCCCGGGGGTGGTGTCAAGATGCTGGTACATCTTCCCACCATGAGCCACGCTTAGGATTTGCATCCCTCTGCAGATTCCCAGCAGGGGCAGGTCCCTGTTGAGCGCCTCCTTGATCAGTCCCATTTCGGAAAAATCCTGTTCGGGATAGAACTCTGTAGTCATAGGCCCCGGGTCTTCACCATAGTTTGCCGGCGAGATGTCTGGCCCCCCAGCCACGATCAGTCCGTCAATAGCATCCAGGAGAACCGTCATGTCCCCGGCTGGCGGGATGATTAGGGGTACTCCTCCAGCTTTGCTGACCATTGAGATGTAAGCCGATGGAAGGATTGCAGCGTCCCTTGTCCAATTTCCGTAGGACGCCTCCTTTACGAAGCAAGTTATGCCGATGACAGGCTTCATCCAATCACCTATGATTCCCGTTGTAGACGGGCATGCCTGAACGACAGTATCCCAACTATTGTGAATGATACTCCCACCTGCAGGAGCAGAAGGTGGGAAACAATTGCCAGCCACGACATCCCTCCGAGCACTACTCTTGCTCCGCCTAATGCCATGACCAGCGCAACCACCATGCAGGCGTGCATGTAGTGGTGCCTGTTGGAGGGGTTACTCTCAGACAGAAAACCGAGTATAAGCATTGGAAGCCCCATGAATGCAGGAATCAGGGCAGTAATTGACGGGGGGTCCGAGCTTTGGATGAAGTACGCAATCACTCCCCATGCACAAAGAACAACGCCATTTAGAATTGCAATACGGGGGACCCTCATTCCGAGCACTCTGAACTCTTCACTCATGGGCAACGCTAGAAGTAGAGACTAATGATTGTCACGCTCAGAAAATCTGTGCCAAGAATCACTCAATTGGTGTTCGCAATATTCTCCTGGATCTCATTGTCCTTGGCGACGATCTGTTCCCAGAGTATCTCTGCTACGTCCTTGACGTCCATCTCTGCCCCTACTGCATCGAGCCCATCCTTCACCATTATCGAGCAGAACGGGCAACCCACTGCCACGGTGTCACATCCAGTTTCGGACAACTCCTTCGCCCGAATCTCATTAACACGCTTGTCCGCTTCCTCTTCCATCCACATCTGAGCGCCTCCTGCGCCACAACAGAACGAATCACGACCACTCTTCTCAGTCTCAACGTCCACTCCTCCGATTACGTCCCTTGGCTCGTCGATGATGCCCCCAATTCGACCAAGGTAGCAGGGGTCGTGGAAGGTAATACTCTGTCCGTTCTTCTCCACTCTCGGTAATCTCCCCTCTTCCTGTAATTTGGCCAGTATCTCTGAATGGTGGAAGACCTCTAGCTCCTCACCTCCGTAATCCGCATACTCTTTGCCCAATGTGTGGAAGCAGTGGGGGCATGAGGCGATAATGCGCTTCACCCCCAACTCTTGGAAAGTCATCATGTTGGTCTCGGCGAGCATCTGAAACAGATACTCGTTCCCAGCTCTACGTGCTGGATCACCCGAGCAACCTTCTTGCATTCCCAGAATTCCGACATCTAGGCCAGCCTCCTTCAGCAGGGATATCGTCGACCTTGCAACCTTCTGATTACGCTCATCGAAGCTCGCTGCACAACCAACGAAGTAGATGTATTCAGCAGGCTCCCCTATTTTTACATCCAGATCAGCGGCCCAGTCAGCTCTTTCGTGCTCACCATATCCGTATGGGTTTGAGGCCGACTCTATGTTCCCCATGGCGGTATTGAGCACATCCGGGTACTCCATCGTCTCCATCATTGCATTCCTGCGCAGATCCGTTAGCTTGGGCACGTGCTCAATGTATAGGGGGCAGACATCGACACAAGCGTTGCATGTAGTGCATGCCCATACCGCCTCTTCGGTAATCCTCTGCATCATCGTCTCTTCTGGGGTTTCGCCAGACAGCAGAAGTGGCGCGTGCTCATTCGCATAGTCCCTAACGTCATGGATTACCTGCATTGGATTGAGCCCCTTTCCTGATGCATATGCAGGACAAACATCCTGGCATCTCGCGCAGGAAGTGCATGACCAACCGTCAATTAGCTGCCTCCATGTGTACTGGGAGTAGCTACTAACTCCAAACGAGTCAATGTCCAAGTCCTCTAGAGGAACCGCCTTCCCATCATCCCCCAGTGCAAGGGGGCGCATCTTGGCAGGTGGTCCGGTGTCGTGGAAGAACACGTTTGGTACTGCCATGACCAAGTGCATGTGCTTGGAAAGAGGAATTAGGAATAGGAAGACCGAGATTGCCAGCATATGAAGCCAATAAGAAACCACAACCGTCCCATCTGACAGCCCCATCTCACTGAACTGGTGCCCTATAGGCTCCCAGAAGGGACTCGGGTCTTCTTTTGACTCAATCATGAACGAAGTCGTCGTAATGGTGAAAATCAGTAATAGGATTGCATTTCCTTCTAGCTGTGATTTCCCCTTGAGCTTCTCAGGGGTGAAAGCCACACGGCGAACTAATGCCGCAACGCATCCGATGAGTGCCATAGTGTAGCCCAGTTCAACCATCCCATTCCAGGGTCCGACGATCAATTCAGGTAGCAACTCGCCAGAGAAGTAATTCGCAGTTGCTAGATCGAACATATCCGATGCGAGCATCAAGAAACCCCAGAACATCAGTACATGCATAGTTCCAGCGACTCTGTCCCTGAGTACCTTCTTTTGCCCGAGCCATCCAACGATGAACTCCCTAATCCTAGGGCCCCAGGAGTCGAATCTGGAGTCTGGTGAACCAATCAGAACCAGTCGCGTAGCTTTCTGCACCTGATAAGTGAAGAATCCTATGGAAACCGACGCCATAATTAGCAGAATCATCCAACCATCCAAGGGCCCGTAAGTCTGCAGAAGGGGATGGATCATCGGTGCTCACCGGGGTTTACCCGAATCCCTCGCCTACAAACAAGACCTTGAAGCAACCGCTGAACAGGCCAACACTCATGTCCTAATGTGCCAGCCATCAGTCATGCCGAGTGCCTTTGCTCCCGGGAAATGCATCCTCTTTGGGGAGCATGCAGTGGTATTCGGCCACCCAGCCGTGGCAGTAGCGGTCGATCAAGGCGTTAGAGTCAGTGTAGAAGAGTCCGATGAGTGGAAACTTGAGGGTTCATCATTCGAACCATCAAGACACCCTCACATCTCCCACATTATTCGGAACATCTTCCAGTACTCTGGACCTCCTCTTGACATTGACGTGGACAGCTCGCTTTTCTCAGCCGCAGGGATGGGGTCATCCGCCGCACTATCGAATGCCTTTGGGGCCGCAATGCAAGCCCACCTGGAACCGGGCGCGGAGCTCGATGCCGTGAAACTGGCTAAAATCGCTCATTCGGCCGAGGCAACTGCCCAGAAGGGAAGGGCAAGCCCAACAGATACAGCAACCAGTGCTCTTGGAGGGTGCGTAGTCGTTTCCGGCTCCGAAGTACCTGGGACGAGGCATGTTTTCGATACTAGTCTGGAAACACCTGAGGGATCCAGGGAATGGTCGATCAATGCCGTTGACATCCCAAAAGGGGTCGGAGAAGCATGGCTAGTGATCGGGTACTCCGGGACCGGTTCCCCTACGGGAAGAATGGTTGCCAAGGTTGCGAAACTAATTTCTGAAGTCCCCGAAAGGATGGAGGAGATGGAATCAATTGCTAATATTACGAGGGCAGGATTAGCCGCTCTTTCGGCAGGAAACCTGGAAGGGTTGGGGATGGCTATGGACGCATGCCACGAAAGCCTAAGAAAACTGGAAGTAAGCAGCAGCAAGCTAGACCAGATGGTCAATGCGGCAAGGCCCCACTCACTAGGGGCAAAACTGACTGGGGCCGGAGGAGGGGGTTGCATGGTCGCCCTCACTCATGACCCAACCAGGGTCTCTGAGGCGATTGAAGTAGTAGGGGGCAGGCCTTTGATGACCAGGCTAGGTGCAAAAGGAGTCAGATTCGTATAATTTCAGATCTGAAATCGGTCCTTGGGAAAACACCAATTGCTTATATTACCCTTTATAAGGGGGCAGACGGTCGACAACCTATGCTCAGCGATGAAGAAAGACTCACCGTAGTGAATGTAGTAGCCTCTACCAGAGTAGCGGAGGAACTGGACCTCCCAGACATAGCCATCCAGTTGAACTGCGAATACGAACCAGAGCAGTTCCCGGGTGTGGTCTATAGGGTAGTTGAACCCAAACTGGCCATCCTAATGTTCAGGTCGGGTAGGGCTGTTTGCACCGGAGGTAAGAACGAGGATAATATCCAGACTGGAATCGAGAGGATGATCGGCGATCTCAGAAATGCGGGCATTGAAACTTGGGACCTGAAGGATGTGGAGATCGAAGTTCAGAACATGGTCGCCACCTACTCCCTATTCTATCCGGAGGACTATGGGGAAGTCGCTAGAATGGACGACATCAACACCAAGGTAATTGACGAGGACGGCGGCGGAATTAGGGCAGCCACCGATGAGGAGGTAGAGAACGAGGATCCACGAATCAGGGGGATCCTGCAGGGCGAGCCACTAGCAGCACTGCCCAGGAAACTCAATCTGAACAACCTGACCTTCCACCTGCCCTTCGACAAGGTCGAATACGAGCCAGAGCAGTTCCCAGGCCTAATCTACAGACTTGACTACCCTCGCGTGGTATGCCTGATATTCGGTAGCGGCAAGATGGTTATCACAGGCGCTAGGCACAAGGACGAGATTCTCGAGGCAGTAGAGCAGATCAAAGACGAGCTAGCAGACTTGCTCTAGTCGATGAACCAACGTTATTGAGCAGACCGGCATGCGAATGCCATGCAAGCAGCCTCCCGCGCCATGCTGATGGTCGCAGCCCTGGCACTAGCACCGTTAGCCTGCTCCCTGTCAGTGGCAGACCTTTCTAACCCCGATTCACACTCGGAAGAATCCTCGGCTCAAGTCAGGAACACGGGGTCCACCGATGTACCAGATTGGAGGATCAACGACAACTGGATGTACGATGGGTACCTGGACGTTGCCGATTTCGTAGCAGACTCCGGAGTATCCACCAATGTCGAGACCCTAGAGGGATCGCTCGATAGGACGGTATCGGACATCTACCTGTACGACATTGGTGGGGATGAGACCCTCGTCTACGAAGTCGAGTCAATAGGGGCTTACGAATCAACCTCCGTCGAGATCGACGGGTTCACCGGCTGCCTTTACGTGGATATGCAGACCACCGAGATAATCCGCGTCTCAGACCTGGCAACATATTCCCAGGATGTCACAATTGACGTATACTTCGATCCTGATGTCCTATGGTGGAGTTGTGTAGAAAACCAAAGGGAGGAAATCGGAGTATTGAGCGTTGATAATACATTCTACCCCCCCTTGGAGAACTACGACTTCCCCCTCTCGGTCGGAGAGACCTGGGGGATGGATTACAACCAAGATACCGAATACAGCGGCTCCAGCAATTACGTTGACATTCCCGATGACAGCAGCGACACAAACTCGACGAGTTGGGCTGTCGTAAGCCAAGGTAGCTCCGGAGTAGCATTCCCCGGTTGCTACCAGTCATTCAATGTGACCTCATACGACTCGGACGGGGACGAAGTCGGGTACAATTGGTACTGCCCCTCCATCCGTGGAGAGGTGAAGAGCTCAATTGAACAGGCATTTGGGTTCATCGCGGTACACGAACTTGTTAGCTACCAACCAGTTACTAGGGGGAAGGAGATTTCGATAGACATCGAATACCCTCTTTCACCTACTGACATCGAGATATCCGCCTGGGTAAATGTCACGTCTCAGGGTCAAGGAGTAGCCAATCAGGATATTCAGTTCCGCTACGAGTCAGAGAATGAGATACAGAACGTAACCACTGATGAAAACGGCTCTTACCATTTCACCTTCAACTCGGGGGACAATCCCGACGATACCTCAGGATCTGGAGAACTAGGCAGTCACGGTTTGATTGCTTGGACCCACCTCGAAGGAAGTGTTCTGGGGACAAAGACACTGGTGATAGACTCCGAAGTACATGAAATAGACTTGGTTGCGAGGTCATCAGCAGTTACCGTTCAGAGGTTCCGTCCATCCACTGGGGATGAGATAACCTTGGTCTCATCAATCGGTTTCACCGCCATTTCAGGGGACGTTCTAACCTTCTCCGTTCCAGTTCTGAATCGTGGGCTTATCCAGTCCCCATACTCAACCATGGTCGTAAGTGCTCCAGACGGTTCAGAGGTTTCGAGTATCGTCCCGCCACTAGACAGCCTCCAGGAGGCTAGGGTATTGGTCAACTGGACAGTCCCCGAATCACAACCATTTGGAAACGTCTACCTGTTCTTCGAGGTAGACCCATTGGAGGAGATAACCCAGGACGGGAACCGATCCAACAATCTAGGCTCGTTCGTCCTCTACGTAGGCGGCCTCCCAATCGCGAGCCTATCTCTTCCAAACGAGAATCTTACCAATGAGGGGGTTCCATTGGATGCAAGCACGTCTTATGACCCAGATGGGGGGATCTTAGATTGTGAGTTCAACATCGAAAAAGTGGACGGTTCCTATGCAAAGTTATCAGATGATGACTGCATTGTCGAATGGTCTTGGACTGACGACGGCTCCTTCGCAGTTTCAGTAACCGTCTCTGACGATGAGGGCGATCAGTCAACCACCAATTCCACAATCACGATTCTCAATCGCCCCCCTGTGATCGCCATAGGTTCTAATGAGGACGAGGTGGTGGTCACTAACCCCATCACATTCTCAGTGATGGAAAGCAGCGACAATGACACTATGAATCCCTCCGAACCGGTGGAGATCCTTTGGGGTGCCGAGTGCTCAGAGGGACAGGTCGGCCAGTCATGCACCGTTATCCCAATGGTCGAGGGGGAGCTGACCATCGAGGTCATGGCAACTGATGATGACGGAGCAACCACAGTCGCAGAACACTCAGTACAAGTCACAAATATAGCACCCTCAAACCCAGTCGCAGAACTCTACAGAGGAGAGGAGAGGCTCTTCCCAGATAGTCGTGGAGTCTTCACAGTCTACGAAGGAGATGAAATAACCTTCTGGGGGCAGGCAGATGACTCTTCAAACGACATCGAAAGCCTCGTTCATGTGTGGAAGCCTGATGCCGAGCACCAACCCGAGATCAACTCAACCAGTACCGGCGTCAGGAGCACTCTCTCTGGAGTCTCATACAATACATCAGGGATGCATCTGGCCACTCTACAGGTCTTCGATGATGACGGAGAGGGGACCGAGATACTGATCGTTCCAATCCAGGTCGTCAATGTGATCCCGGAGATATCCCCAATGACGACCATCCTCGGCGATCTAGAGGAGGACCAGGAGTTCACCATCAGCCCCATTGTCTCCGACACTGGAAACGACTCCGCTTCCCTAATACACTGCTTCGATCTGGACCCATCAACAGACCAAGACTCGGATGGTGTCGCCGAGAATGACTGTGACGTGCAGGCCACCTCCCTAATTTACTCATGGCCGGACTCTTATTCAGCACCCAGCTCGTTAGTTTTCCATGTCACTGACGATGACGGTGCATCAGAATCGCTGGAGTTCACCTTCGTTGTCATCAACTCCCCCCCAGAGGCATTCGCATCGGCCAGCATAACTAATCCAACGGAAGGTGACTCGGTCATTCTATCAGCCAATGGCACAGTCGACTCTCAGGCGGATATGGACTCCTTGGAATTCCACTGGGACATCGACATCACAGTCGACTCGGATGGGGATGGAAACCCTGCAAACGACGTCGACTACACAGGCAGGTGGATAGAGTTCTCCTATGACTCAGGAGGGCCGAAGAAGGCACAGCTAACCGTGCTAGACGATAGCTCCAGCCACTCAGTCATCATGGACTTGGAGGTGTCCGACAAGCCAGTCACGATTTCCAGCACTATACAATCGAGCATCGGTCTGATAACAATCGTGCTTGCAGCAGCCTCGTTGGCCGCTTGGACCTTCCTGAGGCCCGCTTCCAGGGATGAGAAAGAGATGCCAAAACTACCCCAGGAGATGGACATGGACGCTGCATTCGACGAGCCCGCGGAACCATCTGTGACCGCCAGCCCGTTCGAAGCGACTCCCGAGGCCGCCCAATACCCTGAGGACCCAATGATACTGGAGGGGTTGGACGATGTCCTCGAAGAGCTCACTGGGCGAAAACAAGAGGAGATCCCCTCCTCAGAATTGCCCTCGGCACCTGATCTCGACGAGCAAAAGGCCAATCTTGATCTCGCAGACATAGAAGCACTCTTTGAGGAGTAGTTCTCGGAACCCCCGTGGTCAACCTATTCAGACTTCTCGGACTACCCAACCCGAACACTACTCCGAAGGCGAAAAATGGGTCGGTTTTGGGTGCTACCGAACCCGGCCCGAAGGCTGGAAACAGGTTTCACGATCTCGGGGAGTCAAGGTGGGCAGAAAGGACAGAGAGGGTTACTGAGAGACCTTCCAGGCGAGTGATATACATGGAGCCGGATGGCCTTCATCGACTTCAGCTGGATGGCATCGAGGGGAACCTATCCGTAGGGGACATGGTGATCATCGACCTGCATTCCTTGAATCACATGCCTAGTCAGCAATCGGTCTGCTCCCGGAGGGCCCAGGAATTGGGGGATAGGACAAATCTCCCGGTCTTCGCCCTGAATGAGGACGACTCGCTCCTGATGATAGCCGGGGCAAAGATGAGGGTCGACACTCACAAGCACAGGCTCGGCTCACCCGCATTAGACAGGGCGATAGACAACTAGTCCGGACTCTGCCAGCCCTAGCCTTCCACTTCTTCTTTGTATCCGATGTACAACAGTGGGTAAATGACCACAGTGGCCGCTGGGATGACCCACCAAGGAGCATCATCTGGTATGATTACGAACCCCCACATTCTAGATAACCAATCAACAATTGCAAATAATCCGCTAACTAAGAAAAAGCACATTGCGATTGCAAGCAGGTGAAAGGGCCCGAGTCTGAGGATCATGTGGAATTTCACAGACTTCCTCTTGGTTGGCATTCTAGGCTGCCTCGGTTGCCAGAGATTCTCCCTCTCCCTCAAGATCATCACTCCTCTTCCAACCAAGAATCAAGGTCCCCCCTGGAGACCTCCATTACTGCATGCTCGGTGAAATCACGATATGCTGACCATCTGGATATCTCTTCCTCGTCGTCCCCTCTCTCGGTCTTCCTGTCAATGGAGTCATTCGCGTACCTGACGCATCTCCTCAGGAAAGAAACCACCAGATTCCTACGCTCTTCTATGCTCATGTCATCCTACCTTCAGAGCCTCAATCAGAGCCTCAACGTGACCCTTCGCCCTGACTCCGTACCCTGCCCATGCAATAGTCCCGTCCGTCTCGATTGCAAACGTTGACCTCAGAGTGCCCATGTACGTCTTTCCATACATGTTCTTCTCCCTCCAAGTCCCATACTTCTCGTGAAGCGCCGCTTCCTCGTCCAAAACCAGGTCAAATGGCAACTCATGCTTGTCAATGAACTTCTGGTGAGACTTAGCGCTGTCAGTGGAGACTCCGATTACCCTCCAGCCACTTCCCTCGAATCTGCCGAAACTGTCCCTGAAGTCACAGGCTTGAGTAGTGCAACCCGGGGTGCTGTCTCTTGGGTAGAAGTACAGAATCGCCTTGCCCCCGTCGGATAGAATCTCCGAAAGTGAGATCTTCGAGCCGTCGGTAACCTCCACTTCGAAGTCTGGGGCCTTGTCCCCAACTGCTAACTCTACTGTTGCCATGAATTCGCGTGTCGAACCAGACTCATGAAGGCTACCATTATTCGATATAGGATTTCAGAGTGACCGATGCTGGCATTGATGGGGGCTCACTGAAACCGAAGCATGCATCTATCTCGAACTCTTTCCTTTCTCCTAGGTCAACCCCCTCGAAACTCGCTTCGGCATTCAGAATTCGGGAAAGGGATCTAACTGAGTACCACTCTCTTCTGCCATTCTTAGTGATTCCATGGGTCCTAGTCCCGAAGAGAATCCTGCCGAAAAGGGCCTCGAAACTTGCGATGAACCATAGTGGCCTCCAGAAGGGGATCGGGAATGGTGTGCCCCATGAGATATTGATAGCCAGACCGCCACCGTCGATAGAGACCCTCTTCCTTCCCCTCTCTACTACAATCTCCGTTACTCTCACATCTTCAAAGTTGTATAGCTCTGAGACGTACTCAGCATGCCTCTCAGAAGGAGATAGAAGAACCCTGCTTCCGTCCGGCTTAGCCCACATAACATTGGTGAAGCTTCCCAGGGGGGACTTCTTCCAGTCTCCAATGACTATTCTGTCACCGGTGGAGAAGCCGGTAGATGTTATCCTTCCAACAAAGACGTCCATTCAACCACCCATCTCCTCCTTCATCCTCTTCTTTGTGGCAGCCCACGAACAAATAGGGCAATCTCTCAGATTGTGCCTTAGTGCTGGACAGTGCTCCCTCCCGAAGTAGATTATCTGCAGATGCCTCCTATTCCAAGTCTCCTCGGGGAAGACTGCTTTCAGGTCCCCCTCGGTCTTCGTCACATTCCTCCCATCGGACAGGCCCCACCTCGCCGCTAACCGGTGAATGTGGGTGTCAACGGGGAAAGCAGGAATCCCGAAAGCCTGGCTCATCACCACGCTTGCTGTCTTGTGTCCAACTCCGGCCAAAGACTCGAGGAAGTCCCAATCGGGCCTCACTCCCCCCCCGTCTTCCAGAATCTGCTCTGCCATCCTTCGGAGGTTCTTTGCCTTGGTCGGGGCCAGTCCTATTTCACGAATGATGCTGTGAATCTCATCCACTTCCAGCAAGGCCATTTCCTCAGGGCTCCCAGCCGCCTCGAACAGCCTAGGGGTGACCTCGTTCACCTTCTTGTCTGTCGTCTGGGCGGACAGCATCACTGCAACAAGCAGGGTGTATGGGTCGACATGGTCCAGAGGAATCGGAGTCTCCGGGTACATCTCATCGAGTTTGTCACCGATAATGCCGGCCTTCTCCGCTCGGCGCAACCTCAGACCTCCAGATCCGGGCTCCTTTCATCCCTCCAGCCAATCATC
>MPLT02000290.1_pt1 | contig 21951 bp, 18 predicted proteins | sample 1617391 | NCBI WGS metagenome assembly MPLT02 (sample SAMN05944800, study PRJNA350692) | marine metagenome | biome: marine; feature: ODZ; material: water; isolation source: 70 m water sample filtered on 0.2 um supor filter | place: Pacific Ocean | collected 2012-04-08 | depth 70m m
TGCCAATTCAACTTGACCATCATCTCTATCGACAAATCCCCATTTAACATAAGCTTTTAATACCGCAGGTTCTAGCGCTTCTAAAGGCTTTCTGGATCCGTAAGACTGCTGAACTTCTTCCCGACCCGACCAGACAGCTCTGCGCCTACGAGCGCCAACTGCCAATGGATGTTCTTTTTCCTCTAAAAACTCCGCCCTTTCTTTTCTGGAGTCAAAATTCATTGCAATTGCTTCACATAACATTAGAACTTGGACTTTTTCAGGAGCCATTGCAGCTACTTCAATTGCTATTGCACCACCTAGGGAGATGCCTAGAATTGAGAAAGTATCTATTCTTAATGAATCTAAGACTTTCAAAACATCTGATGCCATCAAATCATTTCCTAGGTCGGCTTCGTTCACCACCTCTTCGCTTGCTCCGTGACCTCTCAAGTCAACTCCAATGACTCGATAATTTTCACGGAGTAAGCCAGCTATAGGGTCGAACATTCCTGCGCAGAAGCCGTTTGGATGCAACACGAGCAAGTTGCTACAGGCATCACCGGTTCCCTGCCAATCCAAATATGCTATTTCGAGCCCATCTGAAATAATCTTTCCTTCTGAAGGGGCATCTCCTATATTGTTATGACTCGACAATCTCCACCTCAAATGAGTTTGATTTGCATCGGGAATATGTGCGTACAAAGATAAAAAGTATCAATTAATGAAAGAAAAAATTGAAATTTAGTAATCGTTTGTTTTTCTTTATATTTTCTATAGTTTTTCTATCTTTACTATCTGCTTGCAGTGGCAAAGAAGTGGAGGTGAGGAGCATCACATACTCTGTACCCCGCGTAGTCGCGGAATACCCTCATGATTCAAATGCTTTCACACAAGGTCTCGAATTTTTCGGTGAGCGTTTATTTGAGAGTACTGGACTCTATGGGAAATCGAGTATAAGAGAAATCGATCTTGAATCTGGATCAACTCTTGATTCTGTGATGCTGAACGAAGATCTGTTTGGAGAGGGTTTAACATTTTTAGATGAAAATCGTATTCTTCAATTGACATGGAAAACAGGCAAAGCGCTTATTTGGGAATCAACCCCTCTAAAACTTATTGATTATTGGGAGTACGAAGGACAGGGTTGGGGCATATGTCTTCTAGATGATGGGCGACTCGCTATGTCAAATGGATCTGACTCGTTATATTTCAGAAGCCCCGAAACCTTTGAAGTGATTGATTCGATTAACGTAACTTTAGATGGTTTGAAGGTTGAAAAATTAAATGAACTTGAATGTGATGGTCAAACTATTTGGGCGAACATTTGGCAAGCAGATCGAATAGTTGGAATTGATGTCTCTACCGGCAATGTAAAAGACGTTTTAGAAGTCTCTAATCTCCCTTTGGACAGAGAGATCTTACCGAATGGTGCTGTTCTGAACGGTATAGCTCGAATACCGAACAGCGAGAATTTTCTGATCACAGGTAAACTTTGGCCCAAGATTTTTGAGGTTAGCTTCACTAATAAATGAACTTAAAGAAAGTTTTTCTCTATTTCTTCTTCTGTCCAAAAGCCTGGGAGTGGACGATCAGGTGAAGTCCGTGCGTAGTAGCTAAGTCTTTCCTGAGCATCTGCGTTGAACATCTCTATCACATCGAATATTCCTGAACCACATACTGCCCTCAAAGCCCGATCGCCTTCACTCTTTAATTTCGGAAGTTGTGGAGTGAGTACAATAAGTCTCTGTTTTCCGTTCTCGTTATCCGCACTTGATAGAACATGTGCTCGTCCTATAGTTTTCCAAAGTTTCTGGCCTACGCATTCCTGCTCTAGTGCTGGTAAATGAACCTGAAACTTCCACATACCAGAGTCGACCATCTTTCATATCTGTAGCGGAAAATGGAAACTGAATACCCAAATCGCGCCTATTAACTTTAGTTTTGACTATTTCGAAACCAGCTTCTGTTAGGTGCTCCTGAGCTATATCAGAAGCTTTCTTTCCACTTTCAGTAGCTCTGGTAAGACTTTCATCTCGAGCTGCCATTTCTTCAAATAAGTTGCGTTGCTGAACTGAAGATCCAATCAAATCTCTTCTTTTCCAATAGTTTTGACTTTCCTCTAAACGTTTTTTTTCTACCTCAAGTCTTTCACGTGCTAGTTCGATGTATTCACTGTCTATGTCATAACCGACGCCTCTTCTTCCAGCTCTCAAAGCTGCAACTAATGTCGACCCTGAACCAAGAAACGGGTCAAGGATAAGATCATCTTTAAAAGAGTAGAGATCTATCAATCTTCTAGGAAGTTCGACGGGGAATGGGGCAGGATGTCCCACCCTTGTAGCTTGTTCAGCATCTATCCTCCAAAGATCTAAAGTAGCCTCCATGAATTCATCTGTTGTAACAGTATTTTCATGTGGAAGATTTTCTTTTAAACGCCGTTTAACGTTTCGTGCACGATCGAATCTACCCTTGCTCGCTATGACGACCCTTTCGGTTACATCGCGCAGCACAGGATTTGACGCGCTACGAAATGACCCCCATGCAACCGAACCTGTGGCTCCTTCAGCTTTCTGCCAGACCACTTCTCCTCGAAGTAGCAAACCAAGTTCATCTTGTAGAATTCGGATAATATCGCTTGAAAGGCTTCTATAAGGTCGTCTTCCTAGGTTTGCTACATTTACTGCAATCCTTCCACCTGGTTCAAGAACTCTCACACATTCGGAAAAAACGTCATACAGCATTTCCAAATATTCCAAATAGGACTCTGGTATCCCTGTTGCATTTTCTCCCGTAACTGCAATTTCATATTCTTTACCCACGAAATATGGTGGTGAAGTCACTATGAGCGCAACAGAAGAATCCGGAATATGGTGCATATTACGGGAATCTCCATGCATGCAACCGTCCCCAAGTCCAGTTACTTCATTTACGGTCTCATCGGTTGAGATAAAAGGTGCTATAAAGCGACTGTAAAAAGTTGTTGAGTCATGATTCTCACGTCGACCAGACCCAAAGGAAGATGTCGTAGTTGCATTTCCGTAACTAGCCACTAGCCCCCCTAGTAAGTTATCTTTTCCGCAATAACGACCAATTCGCTTAAGTCATTAGGACATACCATCGTAAAGGACTGGAAGAGATAGAACACTAGAGGTTCAGCAATTAATAATAATTAATCCAAAAAGCTTGATTTGAAAGGCTTAAATCTATTCTTCTTTATATAAATCGGGGTAAATAAATGCAAAATTTTCAGCAAGTTGTTTTCGAGATATCGGTCCGGTGGTAGCCCAATCATATATTGACCCACCAACTGCATCAGAAACAGTTAATGATGACACAAATCCATCAAGGTCATTAATAGTGGCTAAGGGCTCACCCGGATCGGGTAAAGCTGTACCATCTGCAAGCCCTACTCCCCCTATGGCGTGCACTGGAACGTCTGTATTTTGTAGGTTCCTTCTCAGTAGTTTAATATTTTCACTGTTGTAATATTCAGGGTCTGCATGTTCTTCTGTTCGAAATGACCAATAGTTCATCGGAAGCCAAACGTCATACAGGTTTTGCAATTCAGCCCAGGGAAACTCGGGCCAAAAATTTGAATTTATTACATCAGTCACTACAGGGGGCATGACGATCGCCCCCAACACTCTGTCTCCTAGGTTTCGTCTAAGATTTTTAGAAAGTTCAACCAATCTGGAACTACGTTCTTGATGTTCAAGACCATCATCATTCCATTCAATGTCCACTGCCAGTCCATCAAACTTGTGACCAAGAACTTCGAAATCTGCTAGGGCAAGTAACCGTTCTAAATCTTCGCCATCAGCAGCATTCCATTTCGGCAAGTACCAGGCAACAACATCCATATTGTTTGCGTGTGCATTTAAAAGAAACTCTGCGAGATACCAAGGGTCAGAAATCAAGCCACCTGAGCGGTCCTTGCTTCGGGAACTTTGAAGAAACAGTGTTCTAACTTTATTATCTGACATTTCAATAACATCTGATGGGAAAACCGTGGCAGAACCTCGAAGATAATTGGGATCTGCGTCAAAAGAATCAACCCATGCCCCTAAACCTCTGTATGAATCAATCGAATTCTTTACATTAACTTTTACTTTAAGAACAGGTTCCACAACTTTTATGTCTCTGGCAGAAACACTCATATGCATCGCTTCTTTTCCATTGGTAGCTAGAACAGTGATTAAAACTGAAATACTCAATATCAGCACTGAGAAGAAAATATGAGGTTGAAAGCGTTTCATTAATAAACCGTAAACAATTTGTTCATAATTTATAAATTACCCACTTTGACGCGTTCAGCTAGGTCACACATAGATTTTCCTTACTTGTCCTATCTAAAACATCATGCTCAACTAACGTCAGTTATATGAACGATGAACAAGCAAGTGGGGACTCTGAGAACGAAGACCCTTCTAAGAAGATCGGGAGAAGAGGGTTTATCGTCACTCTCGGTTTTGGGGTAGCCGCTTCGGCATTGTTGCGAAAACTTCCTGGGAAGTCAACTGAAGGAACTCAAAAACCTTCTTTAGAAAAAATTTCACTTAATTCGACTACCACCTCTACAAGCCTGCCTGATGTATCTACTTCTTTGAGCAATGAAGAGATGAGAGATGAGATTGAAACAGTTTTTGAAACCGTAATTTCTGGAGGGAGAGTTATAGACCCAGACAGTGGCTTTGATGAGATCGCAAATATTGGTATAAATGGAGATTCCATAAGGCTTATAAGTGATACACCTTTAAACGGAAATTCAGAAATTGATGCAACAGGATTAGTAGTTGCTCCTGGTTTCATTGATGTGCTTTCTTACCCGACTAACGGATACGGCGAATGGTACAAAATTGCTGATGGAGTTACTGCGAACTTATGCATGCATGGAATAGACAATCCGATGGAAAAATTTCTAGAGAATACTAAATCTCATAATCCACCTGTCAATTACGGCGGAGCGGTGGACCACTATCAGCATCGAAAAATTCTTGGAGTTGGAATTCAGAGAACCACTGAAAACCAAAGAAGAAATCTTCTTGAACTTGCAGAGAGGGACCTTGAAGCAGGAGCAATAGGAATCCATCAACAACCGGAATACACAGTGGATCTTCAAAAATCAGAGATTATAGATCATGGACACTTAGCAACGAAATACAACGTTCCTTTATGTCTTCACCTTCGCCATTCTTACGACAAGGCTTTTGGGTCTCAAGAAGATGCTATTAATGAAGCTCTAGAAGTGGCTAAAGAGACAGGTTGCTCTATCCACATAGAACACCTGAATTCAACAGGCGGCACCGGGAGGATGAGGGAAGCTATAGATCAGATACAAAAAGCTCGAGACGAAGGCCTATCTATTACTGCGTGCATTTACCCGTACACATTTTGGGCTACTTATGGCGGAAGTGCACGTTTTGACAATTTTCAAGAAAAATTCGATATCTCATTCGGAGATCTTCAAGAAGTTGGAAAACCAGATCGTATGACTGAAGAAACATTTTCTATTGCTAGAAGTGAAAATAAATTAATTGCAGCTTATGCCATGGACGAAGAGGATATAACAGAGGCACTGTCGTCTCCATGGGTTCTAATTGGTTCAGATTCGATTCTTGAAAAACCTCACAACAACCATCCACGTTCTGCAGGTTGCTTCAGTCGCTTGTTAAGCAACTATGTTCGAGAGCAAAAAGTGCTCTCTCTTTCTGACGCTTTGGCTAAAATCACGATTCTGCCTGCTCGACTGCTTGAACAGTCAAGCTCATCCATGAGACTTCGTGGACGTATTCAACCTGGTGCAGTTGCAGATATAACTATGTTCGATCCTAAAAATATTTCTGATCGTGCTGATGCAAGTAATCCCGCTCAGGAATCAATTGGAATAGTTAATGTAATGGTTAGCGGACAACTAGCTAGAAGCAACAACAAAAACAACAATGTTCAATCTGGAGTTCCTATTCTACGAGATATTTTATGAGCGAAGCCATACAAGAACGTGAGAGACAAGTTGCGTGGAGAATCACCCAGATTGCCATTCTCGCGTTCATAACATTTTTCGTTATCTCAATTATCGACAAAGATTCAGACGACACAACTAACGAACTTCAAGATTCAACTTTAGTTAATAATAAAATACAGGATGAACAGACAGTCATCACCAACGAAGTTCAAATAGCCACTTCTTCAATCCTTGAGAACACTAAAAATCCTCGAACTTTTACTTTTGTCGCAACTGGGGAATTATTGATACACGAATACGTAGCGGATTCAGCTGACTCTTATGGGGTAACGGGATTCGACTTTTCCCCGATGTTTAAGAAAGTAGCCCCGATAATCCTTGGTGCTGATCTTGCTATCTGCCATTTAGAAACACCATTATCGCCAGACAACAGCTCTCTGAATTATTACCCAACATTTCAAGTTCCCTATGAACTCGCAGATGCTATCAATAGGGCTGGCTACGACGGCTGTTCAATTGCTTCTAACCATCTTCTTGATAATGGCATTGAAGGAATCCAGGCAACAATAAGCCAGCTAGGGAATGCTGGAGTAGAAACGACTGGAGGAGCAACAAAACTTGAAGATTCAAATCCCTCTTGGTTCAGCCCAGGTGGGATTTCTGTTGCTCATCTTTCCTATACAGACTTAATGAACTGCGACATTACTGGAAGCTGCGGCGGGGCAACTCTTCCCCTAGATCCATCATGGCTAGTCAACCATCTAGAAGTAGAAAAAATTCTTGACGATGCTGACTCTGCAGTCGAGAACGGCGCAGAATTTGTAATTGCCAGTCTTCACTGGGGAGAGGCTTATCTTTCAGAAATTTCTGACTCACAAGAGAAAATAATCAATGAACTTCTTTCTTCAAGCTCAATTGATCTGATAGTCGGACATGGTGCTCATGTTATACAACCTGTTATTAAGCTCACTAATAAATTCGCCCTTACTGGCATGGGGAATTTTTTATCCAATCAGCCTGGTGATGAAAGACGACTATGCCCACAATGCCCGCCATCCACTCAAGACGGAATGATTGCATGGTTCAGCATTTCTGATCTACCAGATGGAAAAATTGGGGTAGTTGATGCCGGCTACATCCCTACTTGGGTGGATCGTTCAACATATGAAATTATCCCCATAGGAATTGGCGAGCCTGATAGCCTTAATATAGATGAGCTCAGAAAATCCGAACTTAGAACTGATGCAACTATCGGTATAACTCTAAGAAAACTAGTATTTGAAAATTAGCTTTCTTAGAGCACCAAAGTATAAAACATTCATAAAATTAATAGCTAGCAGAAAACCACCCTTACCAATTTAGGAGCAACGAATGAACAGAGTCCATAACTTCAGCGCTGGACCATGCACTCTTCCTTTAGAGGTATTAGAAGAAACACAAGAAGAATTCCTGGATTTTGCTGGGAATGGAATGTCAATTATAGAAGACAGCCACCGCGGTTCTTCTTATCAAAAAATCCAACAAGACGCCTTAGCCGCTTTCAGGCGACTAGCTAAAGTGCCTGACGATTTCGCCATACTTTTCTTACAAGGAGGAGCAACCCTTCAATTCGCTCAAACAGCTATGAACCTTTTATCTAGTGATGAAAAAGCAGGTTATGTAAATACTGGAGTTTGGGGGCAAAAGGCCATTGAGGACGCCTCTAGAGTTGCGAATATTTATGAAGCTTGGAGCGGAAAAGACAATGGTTTCACTGCAACGCCAGATGACGATGAGATAAATCTCCAACAAGACACCAAATGGTTACACATCACTAGCAATGAGACGATCGGGGGTATCAGGTTTGAAAGCTTCCCAGAAGTGGGTGTACCTATGGTGGCAGATATGAGCTCAGATTTTCTCAGTAGAAACATCGATTGGAGTAAATTTGACCTTGTATACGGAGGTGCTCAAAAGAATCTAGGTCCTGCTGGTCTTGCTGTAGTGGTCGTCCGACGTGACACCCTAAACAAGCATGGTAGAGATCTCCCTACGTACTTAGATTATGAGTTTCACGACAAAAGCGATTCGTTAGGAAACACTCCACCCATGTTTTCTATTTATGTAATGGGGAAAGTTCTTAACTGGATGGAAAAAAACGGTGGAGTGGATGAATTTAAAAAGCGTGCTGACATCCGATCCAGTCTTCTCTATGACGTTATAGATAACAGCGAAGGTTGGTATTCATCTCCTGTAGAAACTAAAAGCAGATCACTAATGAATATAATTTTCCATCTTCCCGATGAAACACTTGAAAAGCAATTTATCGAGGAAGCGGCGACCATCGATCTAATAAACCTAAAAGGTCACCGAAATGTGGGAGGGATCAGGGTCAGTCTCTACAACGCTATGCCAATTGAAAGTGTCGAGACTTTAACCAGCTTCATGAAAGACTTCTTGCAAAATAATCGTTAAAACAAACTTACATTCCTAAACGATATCGAGTTATCACTATCCGCATGAAAGCATCTGCTGCAGCTTTTTCGCCAGCATCCATCAAACACTCAGAATGTTTTTCAATCCACGACATCATTTCAAACCTGGATAAAGCCTGACGTGGTGATTTTTCGCATAAACCAGGTCGCCTCTGCTCAAGTTCTTCAAGAATCTTTATTTCTTCTGCATACTCACATTGATCCAACTTCTTTAGACACAAAGGCTCAACATCTCGCTGTCGAGTAACGCTCCCGACATCAGGAGCCTTTATATTTTGCGGCTTCTCATGTTCGGTGAAGGTTTTTCTAATTCGAACCAAATGAGTTTCACGTCCAGGGAACTCAATGCTTGCTTCTATAAGAATTTCGGTTAAGAGACCCTCTCTAACAGTAAAGTCAGCCGAAGCTTGACGAGGCTTCTCAATGACTGACTTTTTAACCAATTCAACTATCTGAGAATTTGTATTGGTTTCTCTAATATCAAAGATTTTGTTAGCTGGAATTTTTCCTCGAAATTGACCTAGTGCTTTCTTAGAAGAGACTCTTTTAAAATCTTTTCCACTCGTAGAAAAATCTTTGAACTTCTCGGAGTTTTTAGGAATTGACCTAATTCCTGTGTTTCGCAATGTCTCATTTACCATCCACTTGCCATCTTTATTAATATATTCCTGACCATCAACACGACGGATCTCGAATTCAGGATGCAAGAGAGAGTAGTCGTCTTCTTCATAGACGAAAACTGTTTCCTCTGAGTATTTGACTTCTTGAGTTTCTGGATCGACTATCTCAAAAAGGGTTGTGGAAACACCAGAGTTAGCGTTGACCGAATTTTCTGTTGCTTCGCTCACTTCCGCAAAGGCAGAAGGAGAAGTTGTAGTCGAGATAATCAGAACACTCATTATTGTCATAACTGCGAAAGACGGAACGACTAATCTTGGTCGTCGCCATAACGGTACTCCCGCCAAACTTCTCCTAATCCTCTCCCTTAAAGGGCGGTTCATGTCAGTAGTAATTATTGACTCTAAAAGTGAGGCCCTTAATTCGGATTCCTTCTGCGAGTCGTCAGGTCCTTCTTCAAAGGGGACGAATTTTTTTAAATCATCTATTGGATTATCACTGTCCATTATCTTTCTTTCTTTACCTCTCAAGAACTACTTGTCGCTTCAGGTGAAAACCTTTCAACGATTTCCTTAAGATTATTGATTTCTGAAAAAGACTTTTCGCTTTGTAGAACTTTCATTAATCGAACACGAGCTCTTCGAATCCTTATCGCTACAGCATTTTCACTACATCCGAGGACAACAGAAATTTCTTTATGTGAAAGGTTTTCCCATGCAAGCAGTCGCAAAATTTCTTGGTCATTTTCGCTTAAAAACTGGAGAGCCTTAACAATCTTGAGAATACCCGAGTTATCCAATTCCTCATCAATTGCGCCCCTCGTTGACATCTCGTTACCGATACGAGCAACTAAATCTCCGCTCCGTTTACGTTTACGCCAACTTGTTTTAACGAGATTTCTGGCTACACCAAAAAGCCATAATCTGGCTTCCTTTCCTGCTGGTACGTCTTCGAGTCTTCTCCATGCCACGAGAAAAACCTCACTTAAAGTGTCTCGGGCTTCTTCAGTGTTGATGCAACGTCTTTGGACATAACGCCAGAGATCATCGTAAAGGTCGTTATAAAGAACGCGGAACCTTTCCCTGCGAAACTCAGGGCTATCCTCAATGCTTGTTTCAAATCTGTTTTGCTTGGGCACTACCTATACATGTCCTCTTTTATTGAAACCTTTCATAGAAAGGAAATTTTTATCGTGGATAAAACTTTCCTTCTTTCCATCTGGGGGCATCGATTTCTTCCTGCCAGATTCCATCTGGAAGTTCAACTTCAAGAACTATTGGAACCCAACCGATTTCCTTTCCTGGTGGAGGTTCAACGATCAAACCGTGGTCAACTTCTGCAAGGTTGTTGTTGTCAAATGCAATCGGACGTTCAATTAACTTATGATCGCTCCCCCATTCTCGATGAATTGCTTCGACTACTTTCTGAAGTTCGTTAAGGGAGTCATCTGAATATTTTTCAGGATATTCGATACTCAAATGATCAAACGCTGGTTGATCCATAAAGCGATACCAGCGGTAGGTTATGCGACTTCCATCATCTAAAAGAGTTTGATACTTGGTAGCGTCGCATCCCGTCGTGCCTACACAAGTAAAGCAACTTGAATCAAACCATTGATCTGTAACGTTTTCATGACTCATGAGACTAGTCGGATGTCGGAGAGTCTCATATTCCAGTTGCTTTATTTGTTCAGGAACTTCATTTTCTGATACCGGAGTGGGAACACCATTTTTTACTTCGAAATAGTTTGACCAGCCGCGTTCACTTTTCTGATCTTTCTGCCAATTAAATAAAATGTTTGTCTCGCCATTCTTGTTTACTGGCAGTAGAGGAACGCGAAGTTCCAAATTAGCCTCATAAGGGTCTTCGAAAGTTTCAAGGTCAATAAGCTCGATGCCTTCCCAAGGGTTCTCATCCCAGCCTTCTACTTGCATCGGTATGCCTAGACCATCAAAATTAATATTGAAGTTTGAGGCATCATCTGACTGTTGGAATGTTTTGAGAAAATGGTTGTAAAGATTTACGTCAAATGTTTGGACATTTAATACAAATGCTTCACTAATTGTCTCATTGGGTATTTGTGGTGGGAAGATTTTTAGGAAAATACGGTCGTCTGGGGTTTCAACTTTAAATGTTGGTATTGGTGGCATTTCGATACCTGTTGGTATGTAACCTCGTGCAGGAGAATACCCAAGTGTGTCTTCTTTCCTCACCCAGTGTGGAGAACCGAATTCTTTGTCTCCACCCCAACCCCCGTACCATTCTTCGTCTTCAATGATTGAATGCAATTGACTGTTTGATACTTCACCATCAAGGAAATCAATCAAAGTTTTTGCTAGAGGGCTTTCTAGGTCCCAACCTTCATTTTCAGATTCATAAACATCATCGAGGATTTCCATAGCATTCCATCGATCCAACCTTCTCGACCAGTGTTCTGGGAGATAGGCAATTAAAGGTCCACTGTAATTATCCGCATCTATCACGAAAGTCCATGTCATGAGACCTTCATCGGTGCTTTTGGGTGGACCGTCAACTCTAGGTGATCCATTGATTAGTGGAAGCGCCACCCATGAGGTTCCTACAAAAATTCCACCTTCACTTTCGTGTGTTTCTTGATCTTCGTCAAATGCAATAAGATTCGGTGGGACTATCATGCGATTTGCTATCGTTATTCGTCCAAGTACCGAACAATCGATTCTTCTTTCATAAAAGCCCCACCCCCCTCCAGTATCGCTATCGGACGAATAAAGATGAGTTGCTGCGGAAGCCATATATTTTGGAAATTTGCTTCGACCCATCTTGTCATGAATGAACAATCCACCTTCAATAGAATTGAATGCACCATTTGGATGAGCTCCTAAAGACCCAATCCACTGACCCCAAAGACCGAATTGTCCAGTAACAGGGTTGTCTTCCATAAAATCAAAGATCCGTAAATATTGTGATACTCCATAAAGCTGCTCCGAGGAGTCTGGATGTCTCACCACTTCGGCACCCATTCCTATTTCCATCATCAAATCGGCACGACACCCATCGTCTTCCTCTTCTAATGACTCACAGTGTCGGTCCAAATACTTACCTGGTTTCCATTCCGAGTTCGGAGTTGCAACAGTCTCATTTAGATCCACGGTTGTAGTTGGAGTCGCGGTTGTAGTGGTTGTAGTAGCCATAGTCGTAGTAGTCGTTTGAGGCAGGGTCGTGGACGTAAAACCGGATGTGATGGTTGTAGTAGCCATGGTCGCAGCCGTCGTTGTAGTAGTCGTTTGAGGCAGGGTCGTGGACGTAAAACCGGATGTGATTGTGGACGCTTGTGTTGTCGTCGACTCGACTGCAGTCTCAGAAGCACCTCCGCAGGCAGAAGCACACAAAAGCAAACAAATAAAAACAGGAAACTTTCTCATATCCATATTCTTACATCTTGGAATGTAGAACAAAAACTGGTGGGCCGTGAGGGATTTGAACCCCCGACCCCCTGCGCGTCATGCAGGTGCTCTAGCCAACTGAGCTAACGGCCCCAACAGCGAGCATCGTAGCAGTGACTTTAACTGAGAACAAAAGAAGCTAAATTTTATGTCTAAAGTTTCGAGTTCTCTTATCGAACACACTCGGCAAAACCATAAAAATACCTCCGGCAAATATGACAGGAAGACCAATCCCCACTGATTTTTCTATTCCCGAAATAGCTTCATAACTGCTTACTTCAGACATTTCAATAGCGGCCACAACCAACATCACCGTTCCGAAAAGAATCATCGAAATATTAGTTAGAAAATTTCTACTGCCATTTAGAAATCGACTGGTTATTCCTGCAGCCAAAAATCCAAAAACCAAAACAATCCAAGCTGAACCCCCTTGGTCCCAGCCAATCAGATTACTTTGGTACTCATCCTCACTTATCGCAACCCAAGGAAGAAATGTTCCGATGATAGAAAGCACAACACCTGCTGACGAAACTAGTGCAGCCAACCAATTGCCAGCGGGCCTTTCACGGACAGTCGAGACATAAGCATTCTCCGTGTCGAGCGGGTTTGGGTCTTCGCCAGGTCTAAGCGCTCTAATTCCAAATGGTGGCGTATGAGGCAAAGAAGAACTGTTTTCTGCTACGTCCTCAAGATTTTCTTCTTCTTCAGACATTTCAATCCTCTAAATGGCTAATAAACCCACTAGATGTCTAATTATAGTAATTGAGCACCAGGCGGGATTTGAACCCGCGACTTTACGGCTTTGCAGACCGTTCCCTTAGGCCGCTCGGGCACTGGTGCCTAACCTTAAAATATCAAGGTAGTGAAGTAATGGTACAGCGAAGTTAGTGGTCAAACCCAATATGCTTCTGCTTTGTTTTCGAGATTCTAAAAAGAGTAGAAAACTAGCACTATTTTTTTCGTCTTCTGGAATCAATTACGCCCGTATCAAAACCTGCTAGATGTAAACCGCCATGAAATCTAGCATGTTCAATTTTTATACATTTATCCATTACAAGTTCGAGCCCTCCTGCTAGAGCTATTTCAGCTGCTTCGACATTCCAAAGTCCCAACTGAACCCAAAGGGAAGATGCACCAATCTCCACAGCTTCCTTAGCAACATCAGGCAGATCCTCAGGTTTTCTGAAAACATCGACCATATCCGGAACAATCGGAAGGTCAGAAAGACTTTTGTAACAAGGTTTGCCGAGTATTTCATCCTCAACAGGATTAACGAAAAAAATCTCAAAGTCAGCGCTTGAACTAAGAAGGTATGTCGCGACGAAATTACTTGGCCTAGATTTTTTTGCCGATACACCTACCATTGCTATGGTTTCAGTCCTGTTAAGCAGTGCAAGCCTTTCTTTAGCACTTGGCTCATCCCAGCCTTCAACTTTTTGCTGTTCAACTGACATCAAGAAGACGCTTTCATTAACGCCTGATCAAGATCCCATAAGATGTCATCGACATCTTCTAATCCGACCGAAAGTCGAACCATGTCAGCACTAACCCCACCAGAAGCAAGATCCTCATCTGAAAGTTGTTGATGTGTAGTTGATGCAGGATGTATTACAAGACTTCTCACATCTCCCACATTCGCTAGATGACTTATTAATTCCAGGGAATCAATGAATTTGGCTCCAGCTTCTCGACCGCCCTTGACACCGAAGGTAAATATCGCTCCGGGGCCTTTAGGCATATATTTGTTGGCAATTTCATAATGTGGAGAGGATTCAAGTCCCGCGTAATTAACCCAACTAACTTCTGAATGCTTCTCTAGGAATGAAGCAACAGTTTTAGCATTTGCCACATGAGCATCCATACGGAATGGAAGGGTTTCTAAACCTTGCAGTAGTAAAAAAGCATTCATTGGCGCCAAAGAGGCACCTAGGTCACGTAGTTGTTCAGATCGTAACTTTGTGCAAAACGCATACTCTCCAAAATTCTCCCAATACTTAAGACCGTTATAAGTTGCAACCGGTTCTGTCATTTCTGGGAATCTGCCATTCCCCCAGTTGAAACGACCTGACTCAGTCACGACACCTCCTATGGAGTTGCCATGACCTCCAATGAATTTCGTTGCGGAGTGTAAAACTATGTCAGCACCAAAGTCGATAGGTCTGCAAAGATAAGGAGTAGCGAAAGTAGCGTCTATCACAAGTGGTATGTCATGTGAATGGGCTACTGCTGCTAAAACAGAAACATCTGCCACTGCACCAGATGGGTTACCAACAATTTCCGTGTATAAAAATTTAGTTGTGTCATCTATAGCGGCATCGAAAGACTCTGAGGTATCACCCTCAACAAAACGAGCTTCAATACCAAATCTCCCTAAGGAAACGTCAAACATTGTATGGGTGCCACCGTAAATCGCTGAAGAGGTTACAAAACTATCCCCCGAACTTGCTAGCGCTGCAGCTGTTAGAAATTCTGCCGACATGCCAGATGATGTCGCCACTGACCCAATACCACCTTCAAGACTTGCCATTCTTTCTTCAAAAGCATTGATCGTAGGGTTTGAGATACGAGTGTAGATAGATCCAAATTTTTGCAGTGCGAACATGTCAGCTGCATCTCTAGTGTCTTCAAATACAAAACTAGTAGTTTGATAAATAGGAACATTCCGGGCTCCCGTCGAGACATCCGGACCACCACCCGCATGTATGGCTCTTGTTTTAAATCCCCACTCTCGATCATTCATATATCAAGTTTAAATGATGTTTGACGCGTTGAAATCTCCAGCATGATGGAATATAAAATTACTAAACTCTCCCTATACCCGGGGCCTCTGGTCTGGGTGGCGTGGCTGCCATTGTCAAAAATTTTCTATAAGAAATTCTCCAACCTTCATCCGTTTTTGACCAGCGATCATGATATTGACCCCGAACTTCATAATCATCTTCAGGGCCTGAAGGTTTTCTGTGCCACGCCTGAACATACGAAACTGAACTAGCCATGTCGGAACTTTCAAAATTAATTTCAATGTTTGAAAGAGTGTGGCAAGTTGCTGTAAATCTAGTTAAAGCTTTTTTAAGCATTTCCAGAATTGCATCTCTACCTACCAATTCCACTCCACCGTAATAGTCCGCAATCGCGTCAATCGTAAAACACTCAACCTGCTTTTCTGGGAGATTCAAATCAACAAATCTGCAATATGAATGCATAACATCCGTAATCTCTTGACGGTCAAAAAGTTCTTGAATTTCACTCATTTTGCACTCCCATAATGGTCAAAAACATCATTTTATTTGCACCTTAACTGACTTAATAGAGCCTCTGAAAGTTGAACATAAAGCAATCACCATTTCAGTGTCTAACATGGGTGGATAGAAGGGGAAACTTCAATGACCGATATCGACACAAATAAACCCCAAGCTGGTATTTCTAGAGAAAAAGCAGCAGAACCTGAACTAGGTCAAAGGCCTATAGAAGGGTTTCGTTACAACTCACCTGACTTTGCCGCACTTGAATGGGAACAAATGTGGACCAAAGTATGGCTTGTCGCAGGTCGAGTTGACCAACTCCCCCACCCCGGGGATTACATAACCGTGTCTATAGGTTCTGAATCAATCCTTTGCTCCATGGGTTCAGATAACAAAATCCATGCTTTTTACAACGTTTGCCAACACAGAGGCAACCTTTTAGTTTCAGCTGAAACTGGCTCTTTGAATGGCGGAGATTTTACTTGTGCATATCATGGCTGGCGTTTCGATAATGACGGAACTCTAGTATGGGTTCACTGCGAAGAAGATTTCCCCCAAGGGAATCCCTGTGGAAAAAGAAACCTAGTAGAAATCCCTTGTGGCACTTGGGGTGGCTTCATTTGGATAAACATGGATCCAGAATGTAAAGATTTGCTCGATTACCTAAGCCCTATTTCAGAACATCTGGACTGTTACCAAATGGAACAAATGAAACGTACCCACTGGGTAACTTTGGAAGGTGACTTTAATTGGAAGGTAGTTCAGGATAATTTCAACGAAAGCTACCATCTTCCTTTCGTTCACCCTCAAACTGTAACCGTCATGAACGAACACTATTCAGGGTGTCAATTCGACATGTACCCCACGGGACATTGCAGAATGTTGATGCCCGGAGGAGGCCCAGGACCTCAATACAAAGGTTCGTATGAAAAAACTTTTCAAGGTTTAAAAGAAGACTTCGCTTTCTGGGACTTTGACCCTTCGCCATTCAAAGACGACTTAAGCGCTCTTCGTCTAGCCCTGCAGAAACACAAACGTAAAGTCGGTGCTGATAAAGGTTACGATTTCTCTTTGTACTCCGATGAGCAACTGACCGATCATTACCATTACACAGTGTTTCCAAATGTTTCATTCAGTATGAAACCTGATGGTTGCATTTTCTTGATGGCCTATCCTCACCCTGAAAACCCAAAAAAATGTTTTTTTAATATGTGGTACCTGACCAAATTCCCAGAAGGATCAAAAGAATATTACTCAAACTCAATGCGCGATTGGGTTTCTATAAATGAGCAAGTCGAGCATGAAACAGGAAAAGTTGGTGAAATTTCTTGCGGTCACGGAATTGATCAAGATGTTGCAATCTGGTCTTCTCAACAACAAGGTTTAAGCTCAAGAGGCTATAGAGGTGAATATATGCCTTATCAAGAAAGACGAATACGTTTCTTTCATGAAAATATTGACCGCTATTTATCATCCGATTTTGACAAGTAATAGCAAAAGTAAGGCGTTGTAAGTGAACCAACCAGACGAGCATGAACTTGGGAATTTATCTGATTTAGATAATGGCGAGTTGACCACTTGTGAAATAGGAGATCTGGAAATACTTATTTGTCGTGTAGATGGAGCACTCTATGCAATTGAAGACAACTGCAGCCACGCTGATACTCCACTAAGTGAAGGAAGACTCTCAGGCTTTCAAGTTAACTGTCCTCTGCATGGAGCTAGTTTTGATGTTCGAGACGGCACCCACAGTGGACCTCCCGCTTATACAGGTGTTCGTTGTTTCGAAATAGTTGAAAATGACTCAGGTGTAACTGTAAAAATTGAGAATGGAGAACCTGATGCTGAAGCTGGTCCTCAAACAGGTTTTTTTCAAACTCGCTAGCTGACAATCTGCTATCTGGGTTTAGCTCCTCCACCCACTCGAAGGATTTCGCCGGTTACCCAACTTGATGCATCAGAAGCAAGATAGACACAAGCGGCTCCTATATCTTGAGGCGTTCCAAGCCTCTCCATTGGGATTTTCCACTCTTCTAGAATTTTGTCTAATTCATCCTCTTTACGCCCTATTGCTTTAAGCATAATCTCAGTGGGTATCGCTCCCGGGGCGACTGTGTTAACTCTTATTTTTGGAGCAAACTCTGCCGAAAAGGTCCAAGTGAGCGAATGTACTGCTGCCTTTGCAGCGCCATAATGAGCGCTACCTGGCACAGGACCGAACCCAGCCCCAGATGAAATATTTATAATTGACCCAGTGTCAATATGGCGAGCAGCAATTACTGACCCCGAGTACACAGCAGTTAAGTTCAAAGCCATCGTCTTATCCCACTCTTCGCGAGGTAGATCCATTATCGGCATCCGTAAAGGCGAGCCTCCAGCATTGTTAACCCAATCGCTTAAAGAACCGAAACGCTCAACCGCCGCTTCAGCAAGATTCTCGAGTGCTTTGTCATCCGTAACATCAGTGGTAACAGCTAGAGCTTCTCCCCCATTGTCATTAATTTCACTTGCGACTCTTTCTATCTCCTCTGTTCTTCTTGCAGCCACTACCACAGAAGCACCTGCTTCAGACATGGCTTTAGCTATTCCTTCACCTATGCCTCTTCCAGCTCCTGTAATAACTGCCACATGTCCCGTCAAATCAAATAGTTCATCAACTCTTCTTTTTTCTGACACTTCAACTCCTAACTATTTACAATCACCTTATTTGCTTGAAATAAAACAATTACTCGATATCTGATCTCCATACGAAAAGTGACCCAGCTACATACATGAACGCAACCACCCACCACAGTACTTGTATATTTTCGAAAATCTCCAAATCGTTTGCACCACTACTAAGCCCTACAGCAAGCGCAACACCCATTGTCGTACCTAGACGGCGCGAAACCTGATGCATAGCATTAGCAATCCCCAGTTTTTGGGGATTAACCACTGTCAAGGCAACACCAGTCGTAGTGATTCCGACCATCGCCGATCCGAGTGAAACAACAAGTAAACCAGGCAAAAAAGCACTTAAATAACTTGGTTCTGAGTCAACGAAAATCAGCCACCAACCAATGCCCAAAGAAGGAACAAAACCGCCATATAAAATGAGTTTTCTGTATCCAAATCGATCAGCCAAAATTCCAAAAGGAGTCTGAACCAAAATCGCAAGAAGCATTGAAGGCGCTACTGCAAATCCAGTTTTTATTGGAGACCACCCCCAAATTTCAGACAAAAGAATAGGTGAAGAAAAAAAGAATGCGAAAAAAGCTATCTGATGAAAGCCAGCTGCAATAGTAGCTTGACGGTATTTATGATTTTTAAAAAGTTCTAAATCTAGAAGTGGATTTCTAGAACGTTTGCAACTAATCAAAAAAATGCAACTTACTAATACCCCCAGGAAAAAAAGAAAAATAATTTTCCTAGAAAACCAGCCCCAATCATTTCCCTGTAACAGGATTAGGGTAACTGAACCTATAGAAACAATCCCGCTGAAAACACTCATTAAATCCAAGTTTTCAGGTACTTCTGGCAAGTAGCTTTCATTAAGGACTCTTACTCCAGCTAACAAAGCTAGAGCCCCTAGAATTGCCAATAAAGCAAAAGTAGCTCGCCATCCAAAAATCTCAATTAATGAACCCGACGATATCGGTCCTAAAACTCCGGCAACAGCACCGATCGAACCCCATAGACCCACTGCTGCACCTTGACGTTGTTGAGGTATATCACCAAGAACCATCGCCAACGCTGTTGGAACGAGAATAGCGATACCCGCTCCCTGTAAAGTTCTAGCGACCAAAAATACTTCGGCATTAGGAGTGAAAGCAGCTAAAGAAACCGCCATTGTCGTTATAGACAGACCAATTAAAAATAATTTTCGACGACCATAACGGTCAGACAGACGACCGAATAACAAAAGTAACGAGGTCATAGCCACCAAATATGCGGTCGCTCCCCAATTGATTATTTGTCTCTTTGATTCATGAAAATCCGCTCGAATCTCTGGCAGCGACACTGCAGTAAGACCCAAGTCAAGAGTCATCAAAAATATGCTAGAAGAAGCTACAAGAAGCGATATCCAAGGCCTAATCTCAGGCTTTATCTTTCTAGAAGGAACTTTTTGAGAATTCTGATCAATAACTTCAGAGTCGAAAGATTCCATCTGTATTCATAACATGAAATAAGTAAAATCACTGAATTCATGAGACTTTTTGATTACAAATTGCTAGAAAAAAACTCTTACGGTAAGATCAATACCTCTTAATTACCCTCAGGAATAACACATGAAACGTAAACTTCTAGCGCCTGCCCTGGAGTCACACCTTGATGTGCACGGGGAACAGTTCGATAACAATCGATCAGACATACTTGAACAACTAAAAGAGCTTGAAGAACTTCTCGATGAAGCAGAAGCCGGAGGTGGACCTGAGACAACACAGAGGCATCGATCAAAAGGGAAGATGCCGATACGGGAACGCATTGCTAACGTTTTAGATCCTGATAGCCCCTTTCTTGAAATAAGTCCATTGGCAGCAGCTGACACGGACTACACAGTAGGAGGGGGCTTCGTAGTTGGAATTGGTGTTATAGCAGACACCGAATGTGTAATACTCGGCAACGATCCCACCGTTCAAGCTGGCGCCATGACTCCTTACGTAGTCAAAAAATGGATGCGTGCACTTGAAATTTCTCGAGACAACCACATGCCTTATGTAAGCTTCGTGGAATCGGCTGGCGCAGATCTAAATATTGCAACCGGCAGCGGAAAATCAAATAAAAGCAGAGCACAAGTAAGCCACTTCGCCGAGTCTGGTCGCTTCTTCTATGAGATGATCGAACTTTCAAAAATGGGCATCCCCACAATATGCGTTGTTTTTGGAACCGCAACTGCAGGAGGTGCCTACCAACCTGGAGTCTCTGATTACAACATTTTCATCCGCGAGCAATCAAAAGTTGCCCTGGGGGGACCACCATTAGTAAAAATGGCGACTGGTGAAGAATCCGATGATGAATCAATTGGAGGAGCCCAACTTCATGCTGAACAATCTGGTCTAGCCGACTACCTCGCAGAAGACGAGATGGATGCCCCGCGAATATGTAGAGAAGTAGTTTCTCATCTGGATTGGAAAAAAACCGAACCCTCACCAAGCTACATTTCAGAAGAACCTATTCATGACCCTGAAGAACTTTTGGGAATAGTAGATAGAGATTTGAGGCAACCGGTAGACATTCGAGAGGTTATTTCAAGGATTGTAGATGGTTCTAGATTTGAAGAATTCAAACCGTTATATGGACCTGCTATGGTATGCGGCTGGTCAACAATCGATGGTTACCCAATCGGAATACTCGGTAATAACGGTGTTATTTTCCCAGAAGAAGCGGAAAAAGCGGCTCATTTTATTCAGCTATGCAACAGGCAAGATACTCCCTTACTTTTCCTGCACAATGTCCCAGGTTTCATAGTGGGTAGCGATTTTGAAAAAGCTGGAATAATTAAAAAAGGATCACAACTTATTAACGCGATATCCAACTCAACCGTTCCACATATCGCTGTGATAGTAGGCAAATCAATGGGTGCAGGCAATTATGGAATGTCGGGACGTGCCTATGGAAATAGATTTACTTTTCTTTGGCCTACAGCAAAGATCGCCGTTATGGGCCCCAAACAAATCGCTGGGGTCATGTCGATAGTTCGTAAGGGTCGTGCCGAACGAAAAGGGGAAGAATTTGACGAAGAACTTGATGCTGAGATTGTTCAAAAAGTTGAAGAGATCCAAGAGAAAGGATCATTAGCACTAGTAGCAACAGGAGCTGTAAGCGATGACGGAATAATTGATCCAAGAGACACACGAACCGTACTAAGCATCTGCCTCTCCACCTTCCGTAACAAGCCAATAGAAGGATCCCAAAAATACGGAGTATTTCGACTATGACGATCGAAACACTCTTAGTAGCCAACCGTGGAGAGATAGCCAGAAGGATATTTCGAACAGCAAAGTCAATGGGCATTGTCTGCATAGCCATTTACACCGACGCTGATAGAAACGAACCTTTTGTAAAAGAAGCTGACAAGGCAATTCGAATCTCAACAAATTATTTAAATCAAAAAGAAATTATCGATGCCGCTAAAAGAAGCAACTCAGATGCCATCCACCCGGGATATGGGTTTTTATCTGAAAATGCATCCTTTGCAAAAGCAGCAATAGAAGAAAACATTATTTGGATAGGCCCTTCATCAGAAGCCATTGAGTCCATGGGAGACAAAA
>MPLT02211038.1_pt1 | contig 21724 bp, 20 predicted proteins | sample 1617391 | NCBI WGS metagenome assembly MPLT02 (sample SAMN05944800, study PRJNA350692) | marine metagenome | biome: marine; feature: ODZ; material: water; isolation source: 70 m water sample filtered on 0.2 um supor filter | place: Pacific Ocean | collected 2012-04-08 | depth 70m m
AAACAGTCCACCCGAGAACAGCGACTTGACCACGCTGACTACGTTATAAATAATAATGGACCAGAAGAAAATCTTAACGAACAAACGGAATCATGTTGGGCATGGATGCAGTCATTGGCTAAGGAGATATCTGATAACTAGAATCTGCTAATGGTTACACGTTCAGACGCCATTCCATTCAAAGTAGTTTCAGATTTTCAACCAGCGGGAGATCAACCTGCAGCGATTGAGAAACTTTCCAACGGCATCCAAAATGGAGCGGAATTCCAGACACTCCTCGGAGTAACAGGATCTGGAAAAAGCGCTACTGTCGCTTGGACAATTGAAAAAGTTCAACGTCCAACACTAGTAATGGCTCCAAATAAATCTCTCGCAGCGCAACTCGCCAATGAACTAAGAGAGTTCTTTCCCAACAACCGTGTTGAATATTTTGTCAGTTACTACGATTACTACCAACCCGAAGCCTATATCCCATCAAGTGATACCTACATAGAGAAAGATTCATCCGTTAATGATGAGATTGACAGGCTACGGCATGCATCCACAGCTGCATTGCTTACTAGACGAGACACAATAATTGTAGCTTCTGTATCGTGCATCTATGGTCTCGGGTCTCCAGAGGAATATCTAACTCAATTACTGCTTCTTCGAGTCGGAGAAGAACGAGACCAGCGAGAAATCCTCCGCACGCTCGTAGGTATGCAGTATGACAGAAACGATATAAATCTGATCCGAGGCAATTTTCGAGTTCGAGGAGGAAGCCTAGAAATACACCCCGCGTATGAAGAAAATATTTACAGAATTGACTTCTTCGGGGATGAAATTGAAAAAATCACAGCCATCGACCCGATCACGGGTGAAGTTATCCAAGATTTTCCCGAAATAGTTGTATTCCCTGCAACACACTACGCCGCAAGTGATGAACGCATCCATAGAGCAATGGAAGGCATTCAAAACGAGTTGCAAGTTCAATTAAAGAATTTTGAAACAAATAATAAACTCCTAGAAGCCCAAAGACTTCGTATGAGGACAGAACATGATCTAGAGATGATGGAAGAAGTCGGATTTTGTACAGGGATTGAAAACTATTCCATGCATATTGATGGACGTAAACATGGTGACCCTCCATTTACACTTCTTGACTACTTTCCAGATGATTTCCTTTGCGTGATCGACGAATCACACGTTGCAGTTCCTCAATTGCATGGACAATATGCTGGCGACAAAAGCAGGAAAGCAACTTTGATTGAACACGGATTTCGACTTCCATCAGCTGCAGATAATCGCCCGTTGAGGTTTGAAGAAATAATGGAAAGACTCAATCAAGTAGTTTTCTTATCGGCAACTCCAAGCCAACATGAATTAGAGATTTCCAACCAAATAGTTGAACAAATTATCAGACCTACCGGACTAGTAGACCCTGAAGTGATCGTGAAACCCACTACAGGGCAAATCGATGACCTGATTGGTTTGATAAAGAACCGTACAGAAGCGGAAGAGCGCGTACTTGTTACAACTCTCACTAAGAAAATGTCTGAGGACCTAAGCGACTATCTACTTGAACTCGGTATAAGAGTCAGGTATCTGCACAGCGATATTGACACAATCGAACGAATTGAAATCCTTCGCGATTTAAGGCTTGGGGAATTTGACGTACTAATCGGAATTAACCTACTTCGAGAAGGACTTGACCTTCCAGAAGTTTCACTAGTCGCAATCCTTGACGCTGACAAGGAAGGTTTTCTTAGGAGCGAAACATCGTTGATCCAAACTATTGGTCGCGCTGCCCGTAATGTTGGCGGCCAGGTCGTAATGTATGCGGATCAAGTTACGAATTCCATGAAAAGGGCCATTTCGGAAACCAATAGAAGAAGACAATTACAAATTAACTACAACGAAGAGAACGGAATTGATCCACAAACAATTAGGAAAGCAGTCACTGACATACTTTCAATGATCCGGCCTAAGCAAACAACTATCCCTGACCTTTCCAAACAGAAAGGAAAAAATAAAAACCGACTTGTTGATCAAATAGATGAACTTCCCGAAGATCAGCTAGAGCGGTTGGTGCTCACCTTAGAAGAGGAAATGAACGTTGCCGCTGGAGATCTACGATTTGAATATGCGGCAAGGTTAAGGGATGAGATACGGGAACTGAAAAGAGATTTAAAAGATATGAAGTGAATAGCTTACGCATACGCTTGCACAAGCTCACTGTCATAAACTTAACTAGCCAATTCTTATCTAGGAGATTCTTTGGGAGTGAAAAAACGAGTAACTGCACGAGTGGTAAATCTATTCTCTCACAGTGAAAAACCATTGGAGCATACCCACTTATACCAAGGTGATAGCGGTCTTTTCGGGCCAAATTCAATAAGTTGGGAAGTTCTTGGCGACGTCTCAAGTTTCGTAGGAGGAATCAGGGCACTCTTGTTTCAAGCTGCTCATCCAGAAGTAGCAGCTGGAGTAGCAGACCATTCAAGATATCGCGAAGATCCGCTTGGTCGACTCAGTCGAACAGCTTATTACGTGACTTCAATGACGTACGGGTCGATACCTGAAATTGATTTTGCAGTTGAGATGGTTAGGAAAGCACATATCGGTGTATCGGGGATTTCAGAAAGAGGTTTGACCTATAGCGCTACGAGTCCAGAATATAGTGCTTGGGTGCACAACACGTTAACGGATTCGTTCCTTACGGCCTTTCAAACTTTCCGAAGGCCATTATCAGAAAAAGAAGCAGACAGATTTGTTCAAGAACAAACTAAAATAGGGGAGCGAATGGGGGCTGCTCCGTTACCGAAAACAGCCGAAGATCTCCGGTTATGGGTTATCAATCACCCGTCAATCGACGAATCAAAAGCGATGGAAGAAGCTATTGCTTTCTTGAAAAAACCGCCACTTTCTCGACTGGAGCTTATCGGTTACAGGATTCTCCAACAAGCAGCAGCTAGTACGATCGACCCCAAAATCCAAAAAATACTCGGTTTGAAACCTTCCTCGATGTCGCTCTATGCAGGTAAGACTCTAATTCAAGGCTTAAGATGGGCGCTGAAATTTAGTCCAGCATGGAAAGCGGCGTTGATTCGGTCAGGGGCGGAATTCGACCATAATATGTTTAGAGAGGAATGAAGTCCGTCTAAGGCATCTCCGCTAATTTAGAGAGAAGTTCAAAAACAAGGTCAGGATCGCTGAAGAAAGGAGAATGGGCGCAATCCCATTCAATAACTGAACTAGCTAAATCTGACATTTCTCGCTGTCGGTCGGGATGGATAGCAGAATCATTTCTGCAAACAACGTACGTTGTTTTAGCTTCTTTCCAAGCTTCCCCGGTTCCTGTAGAAACAGAATTTATAGGAAAATTTCGCAACTTACTAATGGCCTGTTCTGCTATATAGGGAGGCACATCTTCATAAAAAGCTGGAATAATTGCCTCTGGCTTCACAAAGGAAAGCAGATTTTCATCAACCTCTATTTCAATTTTTGAAGGGTGGGGAGTATCGGAATAGCCCAGCATGGGCTCTCCCTCATTCAAAAGAATTGCACAAAGATAAACCAAATGACTAACTTCGTTCTTTCCTTCAGCAGCTTTGGATATAACCATTCCGCCGTAACTGTGGCCCAAAATAATTAACTCACCATTCAATGACTCGATAGCTTCCTCAACAGCTATAACATCATTATCAAATCCGGTAAAAGGAAGGTCTAGAACAGTAACTTCTATACCTGAATTATCTAATCGTTCTACTACTAAATCCCAACACCATGCCCCATGCCAAGCACCGTGGACTAAAAGAACAGACTTCATGCGAAAAAGATACTCCAGAAACAAAGTTAGGTAAATCTGTGAGAATAATGACCTTTTGTTTTTCATTGATTAGATTGGCACTGTGTCAGGGAAACTAATAGTCAAAGGTGCTCGAGAGCATAACCTACAAGGAGTTGATATTGAGCTGCCCCGTGACAAATTGGTTGTTTTCACAGGCATTTCAGGGTCAGGCAAGTCATCTTTAGCATTTGACACTATCTATGCAGAAGGCCAAAGGAGATACGTGGAGTCGCTCTCAGCGTATGCTCGACAATTTCTGGGACAAATGGACAAACCCGATGTGGATTTTATAGAAGGATTATCTCCTGCTATCTCAATCGATCAGAAAAGCGCGAGTAGGAATCCGCGTTCAACAGTGGGGACCATCACTGAAGTATACGATTATCTTCGGCTGCTATTCGCACGGATAGGAATACCTCATGACCCAGACACAGGAGAAAGGCTGGTTCGACAAACCCCCCAGCAGATCGTTGACAGAATCTTAGCTATAGACGATGGGACGCGGTTTCAGGTCCTTGCTCCGGTTGTTAGAGGGAGAAAAGGAACCTATGACACTCTCGTAACAGAACTAGCTAGCCAAGGTTTCATAAGAGCGTTAATAGATGGGGAATTGGTTGAATTAAGTGACGTCGCTGGTAACAACGATGATGGAACTCCCAAATTGGAATTAGAGCGATATGAGATGCATGACATCTCGGTCATCATTGATCGTTTAGTGATGCGAGAGGGGATTGAGCGTCGTTTGACTGATTCAATAGAAACAGCTCTACAACTAGCTGACGGGATCGTACAAATTGAAATACAGAATAAGAAAAAGCCAAATGAGAATCTAACATTTTCAATACATTTCAGTCGCCCCAGTGATGGGAAATCATTTGAAGAACTTGAACCCAGAAACTTTTCCTTTAATTCCCCATACGGAGCCTGCGCATCTTGTGACGGTTTGGGAACACGCTTTGAAGTCGACCCTGAGCTCGTCATTCCAAATCCAAAGTTATCGTTACGTGACGGAGCGATCGCTCCATGGTCAAGCGGGAGAAGTAAATACTTTCAGTTGTTGATCAGAGCGGTAGCAGAAGAGAACACTATATCTATGGAGACCCCATGGAATAAATTGACTACTAAGTCAAAGAAAATAATGCTCAACGGAATAGGTAAAAAAAAGATTACGGTCAACTACACCAACAGATATGGGAGATCAAGGGATTTCCAAGCAACATTTGAAGGTGTTGTTCCTAATCTGCGCAGACGTCACTTAGAAGCAGATACAGACAAACAAAGAGAGCAAATAGAGGGGTACATGCGAGAAATTCCTTGCCCAACTTGCGAAGGAGCTCGCCTGCGTCCAATGTCGCTCGCCGTAACCATAAATGACCTAGATATAGCAACAATTTGTAATATGAGCATTAAAAATGCTGCGACGACCCTTATGGGGATTGATTTAAGCGAGCGAGACGAGATTATTGCTAATCCGATCCTCAAGGAAATTAACTCAAGAATGGGGTTCTTGCTCGATGTAGGGTTGGAATATCTGTCATTGCACCGCGCAGCCAGCACATTATCTGGGGGAGAGGCTCAAAGGATTCGCCTAGCGTCGCAAATAGGGTCAGGGCTTGTAGGGGTCTTGTACGTTCTGGATGAACCTTCAATAGGATTGCATCAACGTGATAATAAACGGCTAATAGAAACACTTGAAAGACTTCGTGATCTTGGCAACAGTGTCTTGGTTGTTGAACATGATGAAGAGACTATTGGCGTTGCGGACCATGTAGTAGATATAGGCCCAGGCGCAGGCGAACACGGGGGAAAGATAGTTCATTCAGGAACCGTCACACAGCTCAAAAAAAATAGGAATTCGCTTACGGGTCAATATATATCTGGGAGGAAGTCAATTCCCGTTCCGGTATTGCGAAGGCAAACCGGAGATAACTGGATCACTATCCGAGAAGCCCGTGAACATAACTTAAGAAGCATAGACGTGGAAATTCCTGTTGGATGTTTCGTCACCGTGACTGGAGTGTCCGGATCTGGTAAATCAACTCTTGTAAATGACATCCTCTACCGGAAACTCATGCAGGAAATATATAAATCAAAAATAGCCCCTGGACTCCACACTTCTATAGAGGGGTTAGAAGCGCTCGACAAAGTTATTAATATAGATCAACAACCAATAGGGAGAACTCCACGCTCAAACCCAGCGACGTATACAGGAGTATTTGACCATATTCGCAAACTTTTTGCTCAAACACCTGAATCAAAAATTCGGGGATATCTTCCCGGTCGTTTCTCTTTCAACGTTAAGGGAGGGAGATGCGAAGCTTGTTCAGGGGATGGAACAATCAAGATTGAGATGCATTTCCTACCTGATGTGTATGTGCCATGCGAAGTATGTCAAGGCTCAAGATATAACCGAGACACTTTAGATATCTATTTCAAAGGTAAAAATATTGCTGATATTCTTAGTCTGTCTTGCGAACAGGCGCTTAAATTTTTTGAGAAACAGCCACCAATTGCCCGCCACATGCAAACTCTTGTTGATGTAGGACTTGGATACGTTCGATTAGGGCAACCAGCGCCAACACTATCTGGAGGCGAAGCACAAAGAGTTAAACTTGCTAGCGAACTAGCGAAGAGGTCAACAGGCCACACAATGTACATCTTGGATGAACCGACAACTGGATTGCATTTTGAAGACGTAAACAAACTCTTAACAGTTCTCAGTCGTTTAGTTGATCAAGGAAACACCGTTGTCATTATTGAACATAATTTAGATGTGATTAAATCAGCTGATTGGATAATTGATTTAGGCCCAGATGGCGGCGATGGCGGTGGATCGATTGTTGTTGAAGGGACACCTGAGTATGTCGCTAAAACAGACGAAAGCTACACAGGGCAATTTCTTAAACCTATTTTGGAAGAGGCAGGTACTCTTTAAAGAAGGATCCTGCCCACGATTGACAATAGGGGAAACGTACACGTGATTACTAGGCCAGAAACCGGATCTATCCCAAAGACACCTGGTTCGTACCAGTTTAAGGATATCGATGGCCGTGTTATCTACGTAGGTAAAGCTAAATCTTTACGGTCACGTGTAAATTCCTATTTCCAACTACCAGAAAATCTACCAATAAGAACGCAGCAAATGATTGCTGAAGCAGTGACAATTGAATGGATTCAAGTTCAAAATGAAGTTGAAGCACTTATTCTTGAACATAATTTGATACAGCAACATAACCCCAGGTTTAATGTCCGCCTTCGGGATGACAAAAGTTACCCGTTTCTCATGGTAACTCTTTCCGATGAGTGGCCTCGTGCGATGTTAACAAGAGCAAAAATGAAAAAAGGAAACAGGTACTTCGGGCCTTTCGTTGATGTTCGGGCGATTAGAGAAACAATGGATTTGCTTCAACGTACGTTTCCCCTTAGAACCTGCACGCCAAGCAAGTTTCGTCGTCACGAAAAACTAGGTAAACCTTGTCTCGATTACCATATTGAGAAATGCTGCGGCCCTTGTGTGGGAAAAGCAACAACGGAAGAATACGAGAATCTAGTTAAGGACTTAATCAAGTTCTTGGAAGGGAACACTGAGATAGTCGTAGAGGAACTTATCCAAGAGATGTCAGATGCTTCAGGTAAGCAAGAATTCGAAAGAGCGGCTCGCGCACGAGACAAATTGTTCAATGTACAAAAGGCTGCTGAAAAACAAGTAATGGTCGGAACACGGTCAGAAGATTTTGATGTTGTTGCCTCCAGAGATGATGAATTTGAAGCAGCAGTGCACGCGTTCTTTGTTCGGAAAGGGAAAGTAATGGGTCAACGTTCCTTTATTTTAGACAAGACTGAAAATCTTCCATCCGATATTTTGCAGGCACGTATTCTAGAGAAGTTATACCTTCAGGAAAATCCTCTCGGTAATCCCAAATCAATTTATGTCCAAATATTTCCCGAAAATAAGGAATTCTATGAAGAGTGGTTAGGCGCCAAACGGGGTTCGCGGGTCCAAATTCTCATCCCACAAAGAGGAGATAAGAAATCATTAATGTCTACGGTAGAGATGAACGCAACAGATGTGTACAAGAGAAACCGTCTAAAGAGACTCAATGACCATAACAGCCGTTCCAAAGCGTTAAATGATCTTCAGAAATACCTGAAGCTTCCTAGTGCTCCTCTACGAATTGAATGTTACGACATGAGTCATTTGCAAGGAACAAACTATGTCGGTTCTATGGTTGTCATGGAGGACGCTGTCTTGAAAAAGAAGGATTATAGGAAATTTAAGATCAAATCATTCGAAGGTAATGATGATTATGCGGCGATGGCTGAAGTTCTCAAACGAAGATTAACGAATCTATTATCAGCAGAAAAAAAACCTGATAGGGAACGGAGTAGTTTCTCATACCCACCGCATCTCCTCCTTGTTGATGGAGGGAAAGGGCAACTATCGGCGGCAGTAAAAGTTCTTGATGAGCTGAATCTTACGAACAGAATACCTGTAGCGTCAATCGCAAAAAGATATGAAGAAGTGTATATTCCTGAGAGCCCAGATCCGGTTATCATCCCTCGTGACTCAGAAGCTCTTTATCTCCTACAAAGAATCAGGGACGAAAGCCATCGATTCGCTGTCTCATATCATCGAAACCTTCGCAATAAAAAAATGAAAGAATCTGTGCTTGACGGAATTTCAGGATTGGGCCCTGCGCGCAAACAAAAACTACTTCAACATTTCGGCACCATTGAAAAAATACGAAAAGCAACCGTTGAGGAACTTCTCTCGCTAACTTGGCTTCCTAACAATGTGGGTAAAGAAATCTTCGAGAAATGCTCGTGAAAGAGGTGACTTTTCTATTGTGAATTCTGAAACAAGCAAAATAATATGGGATCTGAACAGCAGTTGGTGGTCTAAAAATGTGGAAAATGGAAAATTTCCTGAATACTCGGAAATTATTATCCCTCTTTCTAAAGAATTATTTACACAAAAAAAACTAGTTCTTGATCTCGGAACAGGATCAGGAATTCTTGCGAAGAGAATCATGGATAACTTAGCAACGAACGTCGTTGGCCTAGATCTCTCTCTGGTGCAACTCCAGAAAGCAACCGAAAATAATTCTGGTCCTTCGTACTTGCAATCAAATTCCGAAGAATTACCATTTAAATCAGCCGTTTTCGATGGCATTCTTGCAAGCATGGTCTTGGAGCATGTCGGAAGCCTTCAAGACACTGTTAATGAAATAGCAAGAGTTCTTCAGCCAGGTGGACTTTTTGTAGCTGTAATGAATCATCCGGTCTTTCAAACTCCTGGAAGTGGTCCAGTTAGAAGCCATAATTTAGATTTGGACGGAATGGGCTGGCAGGTCGGTAATTATTTAATCGAAAGCAGTGAGATTGAAGAGATCTCGGAGGGCATTCACATTCTCTATGAGCACAGAACGATCAGCACATACCTCAATACTTTTCTTGAGAACGGTTTCCAACTCCAAAGAGTTCTTGAACCTTCACTTATAGATAAAAACGAAGTTGCGGGAAATAAGCAAGGTAATCGTGCTATCCCACGCCTGCTTGTGGTGATATTGGAAAAGCCATTATTTGCGTAAATCTCAGATCGTGAAGCACATCAATGGGTTAGCATGAAGTATGGCGGATTTTCTTATCATTGCAGGTTATTCAGGTGCCGGAAGATCGGAAGCAGCTAAATCTTTAGATGACCTTGGGTGGTTCGTAATAGATAACTTGCCAAGCCAACTGATTCCTAAAGTAGCAGAGTTGGCAACTGCGACAGGTTCTTTGACATCTCAAGTGGCATTAGTCGTAGGATCTGAATCTCCTAATGAGACCTTGGATCAAATAGAAGAACTAAAACAAAATATATATGTCTCCGTGAAGGTTCTTTTTCTGACAGCAGACAAGGAAACATTGATCCACCGTTATGAAGAAACACGCCGACGGCACCCATATGAAGATTCGGGTAGCTTGTCGGATTCAATATCAGCTGAAATTGACCAGTTGAAAGATCTTCGCGGGTCCTCAAATGTAGAAATAGATACGAGCCATTTAAACGTTCATGAATTGAATAGGCGGCTTAGTGAGGCTTTTACGATTGACTCTTCACCTACTTCGTTGCAGACCAGAATTGTTTCATTTGGATTTAAGTATGGAGTGCCAGTAGACGTGGATTTAGTTTTTGATTGCCGATTTCTTCCGAACCCTCATTGGGAAGATGAACTTAGAGAAAAAACGGGAGAAGATCAAGAGGTCAAAGACTTTCTCCTTGAGAAGGAAATCGCAAGAAGATTCATATCACAATTGGAATCTATGCTTGACCTTCTAATGCCTGCATATCAGCAAGAAGGAAAAAGTTACTTGAGTTTGGCGATTGGGTGTACTGGAGGGAAACATCGTTCAGTTGTTATGGCTAATGAAACGGAAAGAATTCTCGCCGATCTTGGATTTGTCTCAAAAGTTTCACATAGAGATATACGAAAATAAGGCATGAAGTGCTTTGGGTCACTACCTTAGCTATTAGGAATCGCTAGCATCACGCGTACAACCGTTTGTTCCCGTAGGAGGGGTATATGACTATCCGAGTAGGTATTAATGGATTCGGCAGAATAGGAAGAAATTTCTTTAGAGCCGCTAAGCTTTCTGGCGCAAATATAGAATTCGTGGCAGTGAACGACCTGGGATCTTTAGAGACCCTCGCGCATTTACTTAAAAATGACTCAGTGCATGGAAAATTCGGCGGGAAAGTTAAAGCAACTCGTGGAGGTATAAGCGTTGACGGTCAGAAGCTAACGGTACTGTCTGAACGGAATCCCGGTGATTTACCATGGGCAGAACTTGGAGTAGATGTAGTCATTGAATCTACGGGAATCTTCGCTGATAAAGATAAAGCCCAACCGCATATAGATGCAGGAGCGAAGAAAGTTATTATCTCTGCCCCAGCTACCTGTGATGCAACGTTCGTTGTCGGAGTCAATGATGACGATTATGACCCGGCGAAGCACCATATCATCTCTAATGCTTCATGTACCACCAACTGCTTTGTTCCAATGATCAAAGTCCTAGACGATGCTTTCGGAGTTCAAGAAGGCCTAATGACAACGACACACGCTTACACCGGTGATCAAGCCATTGTTGATGGCCCCCATAAAGACTTGCGACGAGCTAGAGCAGCTGCAGTTAATATTATCCCGACCAGTACCGGAGCTGCTCGCGCCACAGGCTTAGTTCTAAAGAAAATGCAAGGAAAATTAGACGGCATCGCTATGCGTGTCCCAATACCTGATGGTTCAGTAACTGATTTCACTGGAATAATGAAGAAAACTCCATCGGTTGAAGCCGTGAATGAAGCATTTCAAGAAGCTGCCAAGAAAGGCCCAATGCGAAAAGTCCTTGATTACAGTGAAGATCCACTTGTGAGCGCCGATATTGTCGGCTCACCAGCTAGCTGTACTTTCGATTCTGGCTTGACCATGACTCAAGGAAAACTCGTCAAGATCTGTGGTTGGTATGACAATGAATGGGGTTACTCAAATCGCCTTGTTGACCTTACAAAAATTGTGGGTACGCGAAAAACAAAAAAAACACGTCGATAATTTAAACTGTGAGCCATCTTCCAACACTTGAAGATCTCGGAGATCTAGAAGGAAAGAATGTACTCGTCAGGGCCGATTTCAATGTTCCTTTTTCTGCTGGAGAGATTCGCGATGATCTCAGAATTAAAGAAGCGCTCCCAACTCTAAAATTCCTTGTCAAAAATGGCGCTAACGTAACAGTCTGCTCTCACCTTGGTCGACCTAAAGGGACTATTGACCCCAATTTATCCATAGAACCAGTCAGAAAGCGACTACGGGAGTTACTGCCAGAAGTACATCTACTTGAGAATCTGCGTTTTAATCCAGGCGAAGAAAATAACGACTCGCATTTTGTTAATACCCTTATTGAAGGACAGGACTTATTTGTCAATGACGCATTTGGGGCATCACACCGAAGCCATGCTTCAATCGTGGGGCCTCCACAGTTTCTACCATCTGCAGCAGGAAGACTTTTGGAAAAGGAAGTAGACGTGCTTTTAGGGATTCGCCAAAAGCCGCGCCGCCCATTCGTGGCTCTTCTCGGAGGATCAAAAGTTAGCGACAAACTCGGTGTTATCGATGCGTTACTAGGAGTCGTGGACAAACTTGTTATCGGCGGGGGAATGTGCTTTACCTTCCTAAAAGCTCAAGGGAATCAAATAGGGTCATCCCTACTTGAAGAAAGTCAACTTCAGTATTGCGAGACTCTTCTTAAATCTGGAGCTCCTATTGTCCTCCCTCATGATTTTACGACAATGGATAGCGATGGCCAGATTGGTGAACCAGATGCAGGGGGAATCGTTCGGCAAATGGGCAAAAATATACCAGATGGTTGGATGGGCTTAGACATTGGGCCAGGATCTGCCGCTGCATTCGGAGATATTATTTCCGATTCAAAAACTGTTCTCTGGAATGGGCCGATGGGAGTGTTTGAAGATAACCGATTTAGTGCTGGGACACGACATGTGGCTCAAACAATGGCAGAGACAAGAAACTGTTTCACCGTAGTCGGGGGAGGGGATAGTGCAGCTGCTGCAAAGGAATTCGGATTTGCGGACGATATGGATCACGTTTCTACAGGAGGGGGAGCCAGCCTTGAACTAATTGAAAAAGGTGACCTACCAGGCATAGCAGCACTAGTAACAAGTCCGCGATTAATGTGATATTAAACAATCAGAAAGAGGCGTAATGGCTGAACGAAAACCACTAATAAGTGGAAATTGGAAAATGCATCATAATCATTTCGAAGCTATACAAATGGTCCAATCTCTTTCTTACCAATTGAACTCCGATGACTATAACGTTTGTGATGTTTCAGTTCACCCACCATTTACGGACCTCCGGTCAATCCAAACAGTTCTTGAGTCAGATCACATACCAATTTCGTTAGGAGCGCAGCATTGTCACGAAGAAGAGAAAGGGGCTTATACAGGGGAAGTATCTGCTGGGATGCTTGAAAAGCTCAATGTGAAACTTGTGATTGTCGGTCATTCAGAAAGAAGAGAAATCTTCGGAGAGTCAAATGGGCAAGTCAATTCCAAAGTCAAAGCAATCTTCAAACATGGGATGACCCCAATACTCTGTGTTGGTGAAACTATAGAAGAGAGAGAAGAAGGTAAAGCTGAATCTAAAGTACGCACACAACTTGAAGAGGGACTACAAGGCATTGGTAGAGAGCGAATAGGAACAATGGTTGTCGCGTACGAGCCAATTTGGGCGATTGGAACAGGGGCGACTGCAACTCCTGAAGATGCGCAGAATATGTGTGCGCATGTTAGAGAAAGTATCAAATCAATTGCAGGTAATGGCCCAGCAGAGACTATACGTATCCAATATGGGGGATCGGTTAAACCAGTGAATGCTGCAGAACTAATGAGTCAGAAAGATATAGATGGCGCTCTAGTTGGAGGAGCAGCGCTTGAAGCAGAAAGCTTTGCAAGGATTATCCAATATCGACTGCATTAAAGAAGAGGAATTTGGGCAATGGGTACAAAGAGACGGTGTTTCAATGAAGCATCTTGATAACATCACCTTATGACAGCATTCCTCGTAATCCTTGATGTCCTTATAGCGCTTAGTTTGATAGGGCTTGTTCTTCTGCATAGTGGTAGAGGGGGAGGGCTCTCAGACATGTTCGGCGGAGGATTAGGCTCACAAGCCGCAGGGTCGACAGTTATTGAACGAAATCTAGACAGAATAACCATTATCCTCGCTTTAGTATTCACATTTGTTACGCTGGCCCTCGCATTAATGCTGGATGAGTAAATAAACAGAGTTTGGATTAGAGGTTTACTCTCGCAACAAAGTGGGTAAACTGACATTTCCATGATGTCGGAGTGGCGGAATCGGCAGACGCGCTAGCTTGAGGGGCTAGTGCCCGTTAGGGCGTGGGGGTTCAAGTCCCCCCTCCGACACAAAAAGGGGGAACATGGCAGTCTCTAACGAGGTGCTACTTGAAGGTTTCCCCCGATGAGAAGAACAAGAGAACTTGATGCTGTTGAGGAATTCTTAGCTCAAATAACCTAAGTCCATGTGATTAGGGAACGCTAAATTGTCATCTCTGTATCCGTCACCTAGTCTGAAATTTGTCGACCATAGATAGGAATCGGATTATGAAAAAGAAAGTTCGCATGCATGATGGGATTTGTGGAGCCACTTACATGATCAGCGTTATTCTCGCTGCCACCGCATCAATACAATGGCTATGGATCGCTGGAATCGTAGCTGGACTGCAAATAATCAGCCCGATCACTCGCTTCTGCCCAGTCTATTTTGTTCTTAACAAAATGATGCCAGATACCGAACCAATCCAAGATGGCAGTCGCTGAAAACTATACAACCGATAAAATAAGGAAAAATAAGGAAAAACTATGACCTATATGAGCGGATTAATTGTAAGAGCTGCAAATGTTGAGAGTCTGCTAGCGGACATGGATTCATTTGGCCGTGAAGCATTCCAAGATGCTGGAGCATCAAATATGTGGATAACGCAAAACGTTTATGCCGGAGATGGAGCAGGCGAGGTAGGTATCTCTACTGACTGGGCATCTATTGATGCAGCCGTTACAGCCCCTGACGACCTTCGGGCTAGACCAGAGTTCGTTGATGCAATGCAAAATGCGGGTATACAAACCCTCCGGAGAAGCTTGGTCCAAATCAGGGCAGAACGAGGAGAACTCGACGGAAAGTTCGGAAGCCTTATCGTCAGCGCTGGAGCACAACAAGACCAGCAAACCATAGACGCTAACGCTGATGCTATTTGGGCTCACATGCAAAATGGAAGTTCAGGTCTTCGATGGACGCAAGCCATAGCTGCTGGACCGCTAACGGGCATGTACATCACGATTTCAACATCTGATTCTTTGGACGATCTAATGGCAGCGAGCAATCAAATGTTTGCAGACCCTGATATTCAAGGACGCATGGCTGCAATGGGCTTTCAGCTAATCCAACGGTCCCTTTTCAGACGACTCGGCTAAAAATCTGAAACTCTGAACTAAATGCCTTCTTTTTAGGTTGAATGGCGAGTAGTTGCAACCGGCTTGTCTGATGAGGCTAGAGTGTGGTCATGGCGGAGTTCCGAATTGAAAAAGACACTTTGGGTGAGATCCAAGTACCAGATGAACGCTACTGGGGCGCACAAACGCAGAGGAGTATAGAAAACTTTGCAATTGGCGGACAGAAAATGCCTGAAGGAATTATCAGGGCATTCGCTCAACTTAAGAAAGCTTCAGCGATCGTTAACAATGACCTAACAGATTTCCCTGATGATAAAACCCAAGCGATTTCCTCCGCATGTGATGAAATACTTGAAGGCAAACTTAACGATGAATTCCCACTGGTTGTATGGCAAACAGGCTCGGGTACGCAAAGCAACATGAACCTTAACGAGGTCATAGCAAACCGTGCTACAGAACTCCTTGGAGGTGACTTTCGAACAGAGAAGTTAGTAAGCGCAAACGATGACGTTAATAAAAGTCAAAGTTCAAATGATACGTTCCCTACTGCCATGCACATGGCAACTTACGAAATGGTCGTGGCTGAAACCCTCCCAAACGTTGAGTTGCTCCATTCTACTCTCGTAGATAAATCCAAAGAATTTATGAAAGTGACGAAAACGGGTAGGACACACTTAATGGACGCAACCCCATTGACGCTTGGACAGGAATTCAGTGGTTATGCAATGCAACTTCAAAGAGGGATGGAAGCAGTTAAAGACAGTTTGCATCGGGTTCGGGAACTGGCCTTAGGAGGAACCGCAGTTGGAACTGGACTAAACACTCCTCAAGGCTATGACGTTGCTGTCGCAGAAAAGATCTCTGAACTTACCGGACACCCTTTTGTTACTGCAGAAAACAAGTTTGAAGCCCTAAGTGCCCATGATGCGATGGTAGAAATCAGTGGCAGTTTAAAAAGGCTCGCGGTAAGTCTTATGCACATAGCAAACAACATCCGATTGTTAGCTAGTGGACCTCGCTGCGGAATAGGGGAACTCGTACTCCCAGCAAATGAGCCTGGAAGCTCAATTATGCCAGGAAAGGTTAACCCTACTCAATGCGAAGCCCTAACAATGGTTTGCGCTCAAGTGATTGGGAATGATTCAGCAGTTTCGATCGCTGGAACTCATGGTCAATTTCAACTGAACGTCTTCAAACCAGTCATGGCATACAATGTGCTTCTAAGCGCTCAACTAATAGGGGATGCCTGCAAGAGTTTCAATGACAATTGCGCAATCGGGATAGAACCGAACTTAGAGAGAATTAATGACTTGCTCTCCCAAAGTCTGATGCTCGTCACAGCGCTCAATACCCATATCGGCTATTACAAAGCTGCTGAAATAGCGCAAACAGCGCATGCGAATGGGACAACACTTAAAGAAGAGGCAGTCGCAATGGGTTACCTCACCGAAGAAGAATTCGATGAAATTGTCCGACCTGAAAAAATGGTTGGGGACGTTAAGGAGTAAAAGAAATGGCACAAAAATCAATTACTGCAGGAGCAATTCTTGTCATACTGGGGGTTGTAGTAACTATTGTTTCTGACTCAAATAGTGCGACATCACTTATCCCTGCTTTCGTTGGTGTTATCTACTTGCTGTTAGGCATAGCGGGGAAACAAAAACCAGACCTGAACCACCACTTCATGCATGGCGCAGCAGCAATCTCCTTATTAGCGATTATCGGAAGTATAGGATCCCTAATAGGTCGTGGTAGTACAGGGTGGGCATTATTTGCTCAGTTAGCAACATCTGTTGTTTGCGCAGTGTTCCTTGTATCAGCAATACAGTCTTTTAAAGTCGCACGCGCAGCACGCCAAGAGAATTCCTGACAGGAGCCCAACTATGGATGATGAAATCCTGTGGCCCCCCCAAGAGAAAAAAGACGAACCTAGATCACGCGCTGATGCCCAAGCAGAAATTAAGCCTCAATCGGAAAAGAAGATACCGATTAGTACTGCTGCCCCAATGGTTACATTGGCAGAAGCAGTCAAAATCTCCTCTAAATCACGTGGCACGATTAGGCGCTGGATTGCTGACGGAAAAATAGAAGGAGCTATTAAGACCGAAACTGGTTGGAAGATTCCCATTCCCTCTCTTGTCTCCTCTGGGGCATGGGATGGGATATCAGCCCCTGATGAGAATACGAAAGTAGAAGAAACTACCCGTGTATCGGAACTTGAAGCCGAACTACTTCGAGCAAGACTTGAATTGAACAGTGAAAAGAAATTGCGAGAAGCCGCTGAACGTAATGCAGATGATTTACGTTTTGCTATGAGAATGTTAACTACTGGAACTTCAACATCTACCTCGCCCCAACCAACACCTTCGGCTGAAAAAAGGTCAGTGCAATATCAAAGACCGCAAAGTGATAGATGGGAGTTCACTCCTGCGTCGATTATTGATGCAGCAAATAAATTCCGAAGAAAGTTATTGGGTTGAATCAATCTTTTGCTTCTAAATGTGCGATTTTGGGAGGCCCAGCCATAAATGGCCCTATGAGATCTAGAAGACCTGTTTCGACACGCCACACCATATAAGCCTCCTGGTTTGAACGTTCCTCCCATTTCTCCCAAAGGAAAACAGTGTCGGGTGCATCTGCGTTAACAAAAGTTTCAACGCTAATACAACCTTCAAAAGCTCTAGTGTCAGCAAGCGCTGGTAGGAGAACATCAAGAAATTCAACTCCTTTACCTTCGGCGCAATCAAATTCTAAATATACGGTATGCGTCATTATTTTTTCCTTTCTGACTCATAAAGGTAAAGCGTTGCGAGGTAAATAGCAAACTCCTCAATCATGCCTGAGGTGAAATAAGTAAGATTTTGTAGGACGTAATCGCCAGATTGACTAGACTCATACCATTCCAACTCAGATAGGAAATGCGTAGCTGTGGAAATACCAAACAAAGAAGTTGACGAAATCAAACAACTTGTCTGCGATGAAGTGGATCGGATCGCAGATACTTTAATCTCAGCATCACATGCTATTCATGAAAATCCGGAACTTAACTTTGAAGAACATTTCGCACATGAAGTTCTGACTGGAATTCTTGAAGATGAAGGCTTGGATCCTATTCGTGGAGCGTATGACCTTGAAACAGCATTCGAAGCATCTGTAGGGGATAAAGGTTCAACTATCGCAGTCCTTTGTGAATATGATGCATTGCCTGACATAGGCCATGCTTGTGGGCATAACATAATCGCAACAGCTGGATTAGGTGCGGGGTTAGCCGCAGCAACAGTTGCTGAAAGAATGGGAGGAGCGTTACGAATACTTGGAACACCCGCAGAGGAAGGTGGGGGAGGAAAAGTATTCATGGCTGATCGTGGCGCATTTAATGATGTCGATGCCGCCATGATGGTTCATCCAGCCTCCGGGGATCTCGTGAGAATGAATACAATAGCTATCCAACGTTTACACGTTGCATATCAAGGCAAAGCTGCCCATGCGGCAGCCGCACCTCATAGAGGTCATAACGCTCTTGATGCCGCTGTTCTGGGTTATCAAAATGTTGCCGCATTACGTCAACATATTAAACCCGATGAACGCATACACGGTATATTCATAGAGTCTGGAGCGAAACCAAATATAGTGCCAGAGCGGTCATCGATGGAATGGTACGTGCGGTCGAAGAACGCTAAAAGTTTAGAACCCCTAAAGAAACGGGTTCTTAACTGTCTAGAAGCAGGAGGTCATGCCACATCATGTTCAATGTCGCACGACTGGATTGATCCTTATTACGCTGACATGGTGGATAATGAAACTATATGCACTCTCTATTCAGCGAATGCATCAAATATTGGTCGTACGCTTTTGGAACCAGACGCGGAACTGAAAGTAGTTGGAAGCACAGATATGGGAAATGTCAGCTACTTAGTTCCGTCAATTCATCCAATGATCGCGGTAGCACCGTATGGAACTCCTATCCACACACCAGATTTTGCTACTCACGCAAAAAGTGAATCAGGAGATAAAGCAGTGATAGATGGTGCCAAAATAATGGCGATGACCATCGTTGATTTGTGGGCGAATAAAACCACGATGGATGCAGCGCAAAGCGAGTTCGCAACAGCGCTAAAGAACACCTAGGTAATTATTTATGCTCTTGAGCCAGAATCTAAATTCAGCCTACATGTGTTAGTAAGGGGACAAATGAGATGGAATTAGTTCACCGAGTACTATGGCAAACTGACGATCCTGTCCTCTTATCTGATGCTCGTGAAAGCTTAAAGATTTCCTCCGACCCCCGAACTTTGTCTGAACGTTCAATTGTTAGCGATGATTTGAAAGCACATGAATTGCGACTACAACCCAGTCCTGAATTTAAAATAATTCTTAGGATCGCAGATGAACTTGGGAAACAGTACCTCTGGATTGATGCGGAAGCAGTCTCGCATGACCAGAAGGCCCCTTTCCTTGAAATAGTGGGAACACTTTCTCAGAATTTAATTAGGAAATCTCTAAGTTCTTCACATCGTCCTTACCTTGACAACATGGTTATTGACGCTGATTTGCCTAACCCCGGGATAGAGGGGAATATCAAATACTTCGTTAAATCGCTTTTTGCACGAAATCGCTCCATCGCAATGATAGTTGTCGCGTATGATCCAATGCTTGAAGACCAGACACCCACGATAGTGACCGCCAAATCGCTTCTGAGAGATTTTTCGGGAGTAGCTATGGTTCTGTATTTACAACGCGGCTCGCTTGGCCGTTTTCAAGCAATGGTGGGAGCGAATTATGATCTTGAGCCTGGCCAAATTCGTGTATATCCGCCAAATGAAATAGAAGAGGGGACTGTAATAGCGGCCCCTGCGATAACTGCTCAAGAAATTTCTAACAATGATTACTTGTCAATCCAAAGGCAAGTTTTGCGAATACTTCAACCGTATTTGCTTGCGCGTTCACTGCCAGAGAATTGTGCGAAAGTATTACGGGGTTTGCGCGAAACTTCGGAGCCATTTCCAGAAAATGAAGAGAGAATCAGTGGTGGAAATATTATTGAAATTCTGGAAAAGGAGAATGAGGAATTGCGGAAAGAACTCCTTTCACGATCAAGGGAAATTGAAGATTATCGTGAAGAAACCGCCAAACTTCAAGAAGAACTAATTGAGAGTGAGCAGACTAGGCGAGATGCGGAAGAATGGTGGGTGCAATATGCGAGCGATTTAGAAGCTCAGAGAGAAATGATAGAAGAAATGGCAGTTCGGCATGCACTGACGCGATCCGTTAGGGAGGCAGCTCGAGAATATTCAGCCAATATTTCCTCAGTTGCTGAAGCTCTAGAGAAGGGCAGAGAAATTTTGCATCATCATCTTGAAATTCCACCCAATGTTTCACATCAATTAGAAAAAATGGACCAAAGTCACAGGAAACAATCATGGGGAAGATCAATTTTTCAAGCCTTCCTTGCCTTATCTGCTTATGCGGAAGAAGGAGGCTTTTTGAATTTTTACGACTGGAATAAGGAAGGGAAACCATTTGCTATTCCAGTCCGCGATGTAGCTATGAGAGAATCAGATAATGTTCGGCAACGGCCATACCTTTATAACCAGAGAGTTCTTTCCATCTCAGTAGAAATTGAAGATTCTGGAAAAGTATTTATGGAATCACACATTAAATTCCACGGTCCTTTAGCGCCACGAATGTATTTTTATGATGACACGAAAGGTGCGACAAGAAAAGTGCACATTGGTGGCATAGACCCTCATAATCGTTGGGAGAACACTACAACCTAACTAGATCTATTTAGTCAGATACTAGAGTGTTTCATTATTTTTCGCTTGGACGAATTTAGCAGCGAGGATAAGTGAAATCGCTCCAAGTATTCCGGCAACGATCCCGAATGTGGGTTTGCCTTTAACTTCAGCAGTTGCGGTAAGGTCAGACTTCGCATACGGGGAAAATTCTGGTTTGGGATTTAAGAAGTCAATTGCCCAAGTAAGTGTAGATCCATCACGCGTATCTGCGTTGTGTTCAAGTATTTCTCCAGGAATATCTACGCTAATCGTAAATTCGGGTTGAGGAATTCCAAAAGCCTGAAGCAGCATAATTGGGTCAACATCCTCATCTCCCATATCAAAGTCGTCACTGTCGCCTAACCCTAAATCCTCAGTAGGAAGATTGAAAAAAAGGAGACCATCCTCTTCTCTTATCGGAAAGTCATCATCCCCTGCCTCAGTGGAACTCCTACCAAAGTCAGTGAATGAGGCGATAAATGTATACCCACACCATTCATCATCCTCAAAATTCTCAACAACGGCACCGCTCGGAAAATCAGATAATGGGTCCAGCACCTGGTCCCCGTCCGCTTCCAAGATTTCATCACAGGAGAGCTCTTCGGATTCATCGCCAAAAACTTGGCTGAGCTGTTTACTTATTGCGTATTCTCCGCCTAATGTACCGGTTCCATCATCTTCTACTGCAATTGTGACGTTGAATCTAAAACATCCAGTACATAGCAAAATAATGCAGGCGATAGGAAGAAAAAACTTTATAGAACGTAAGGTTTGAAAGGAACGCATACACGCACTCTAATCCATAACCTGTTTAGATAGTCGTTCAAAAGTTATCTTCGCGAATTCCGCAGTTTCAATGGTGACAGTAAAGGGATCAATAATGATCTCTGGGATACCATCAGTTTCAATATATGCAAGAATTGCTGAAGAGGAAAGACCGGAAGCGATTGCAAGTAGAGGACGGTTATCGGTTGCTCCAGCGAATGCATAGTGTTCTGCAGTCAAACGGTCAAGAGTCCAAGACCAACCAGAAATATTTGCTTGTTGTCCACCACGAAATACATCTACCTGTTTTGGCAAAGATAGGAG
>MPLT02031878.1_pt1 | contig 21531 bp, 26 predicted proteins | sample 1617391 | NCBI WGS metagenome assembly MPLT02 (sample SAMN05944800, study PRJNA350692) | marine metagenome | biome: marine; feature: ODZ; material: water; isolation source: 70 m water sample filtered on 0.2 um supor filter | place: Pacific Ocean | collected 2012-04-08 | depth 70m m
GGATCCTAGAGATTGTGTTTATAAAGAAGCACAGACAATATTACAATTAGGTCAAAAAAATGGTAATTTCAAAGATGATCCTCAAACAATGGTAGACCAAATGAATAGATATATTCAAGATGATTTTGAAGGCCCTACTGGTTTAGCTGTAAGTATGCAAGTATTAAGAAGACATAATGAAGCAGATTGTATATCAGCAATGGAAAAATGGTGGAAGGAAATATCATATGGTAGTAAGAGGGACCAACTAAGTTTCAATTATGCAATGTGGAAAGAAGAATTCAAATATAATTATCTCCCTGGTGATTCGAGAGATAATAAATATTTTCTTAATATGGGTGCACATACGGGCAAAAAGAAAAAAGATAATACAATATATGAACCAATAAATTTAGATTATTTTTTACAAATGGAAGTGCAGCCCGGTGGTGGTGGAAAGGAAATATGCCACAATGATGGTAAATTAAAAACCACAAAAGATGTTATAGAATATTGGAAGAATGATGAAAATGTAAAAAATATTCAATCAAAATTAAATCCAAAGAATTGGCAATATTTTAATTGTATGATGGCAGGATTCAAAAAGAATGTAGCAGATCACCATGAATTAGGATGGGATAAATTAACTACGGAATACTACAACAGTCTAGAAGATATGTCAGATGAAGAGCTCAAAGAATTTTTAACAAATACTCCAGCTGAATTTGATAATGGATTTATTAGACATAGCATGCATAGAGCATATGCAATGATTGGTAGATTGATTCAAGGTAAAAAATATATACCTTTTTATATGGAAAGGGATAAAATATATGATAAACCTAGAATTAAAGATGGTAAACAACGTATAAAACCATTAACATATAATGTGCATGGGATTAAAGAAGTATTAAATCTTGGAATACCAGCTTCAGAATTTACAATTACTCAAAGTGGTATTCTGGCTCTAATGGGTGTAAGAACAAATGATGATATCGATATTATTATTAGTTCAAAGATACGAAATGAATTATTTAATGGTAAGGAGTCTTTTATGAGATTGCCAAATGGTATAGAGATATTTGAAAAAGGTAAGGGCAAATTTATGCATTTTGGTGCAACTAATGAAGATGAATTGATTAATAATTTTTCATTCAATGTAGATGGAATCAATTTTCTAGAACCTAGATTTTATTTTAGAAAGAAAAGAAAAGATAGAGATTCCGATAAAAAGGATTGGGAAGGAATTACTAAATTTTTTAATATGGAAAGCGAAAAAGGTTATCCATGGAATCAATTAAATAAAGATCAATGGGGTTTATAGGAGTATTATTATGAAATGGAAAAATTGGAAAAAAAGAAATGATAAGAATATGTTATACTATTTTGATTGGAATAAAGATGGTATAACCAATTGGTGGGAATATTTTATCCCTATCTTACTTATATTATTAGTAGAAATAATCGCAGAATTTTTAGCACAGTGGATAATAGGATGAAGATAGCATTTTTTACAGAAGGAAATTGGTCAGGCAAGGTCTCGAGAGATAATCCAAATATGAGAACTGAAATGGCTTGGATGTGTGCCCTTGAAGCAGATCATTATAATATTCATGGGGGTAATATACAAGGTGAATATGATTTAGCTGTATGCATTATTCCTAAAAAGAATCCTCAATTTAATGTTGATAGAATACGAAAGCATTGCAAAAAGGTAGCATCAATGCAGGAAGGACCGCACTGGTACTTTCAAGATTACCCATTAGACCAACAAATATGGTTTTATAATATACTACAAGAAATGGATTTTTTATATGTTCATAATGAAATAGATAAAAAATATTTTGAAGGATTAACTGATAAGAAATGTAAAGTGATGCGTAGTTTAATGATAGAAGATAATATAAAGGATTTACCAAAAGGTGGAGATAGAGGCGTAATGATAGGTGGCAATTTCTGTCATTGGTATGGTGGATTTGATTCATATATTATAGCTCAACAATTTGGAGTAGAGGTTAGCATACCTAGTATGGGTAGAAGGATAGAAGGTGAAGATCAAATGCAAAATCTAAATCATTTATCATATATGGAATGGATGTATTGGATAGCAGAATTAAGTAAAAGAAAATATGGGGTTCATTTAATGAGAACTCACGCTGCTGGAACATTTGCGCTTAATTGTGCTTATTTAGGTATTCCATGTATAGGATATGAAGGATTAGATACACAAATGATATGCCACCCAGACTGCACGATAGAGGTTGGAGACATGACGAAGGCAAAAGAAATAGCAGAAAAACTTAGGAAAGATGAAGAATTTTATGTATATTGTAGTAATACAGCTTTATCAAAATATAAAGAAGAATACACGGAAAAGAAATGGTTGGAAAGATTCAATTAAAAAATATAGACCTGAATACATTTGAATGTGTAAAGGATAAGTATAACAGAATTGCTGATGGTGTAAATCAAGGTAGAGCCGTATATTTTGATTCTAATAATCAATTATATTATAAAGTATTCCATCCAGAATATTGCCGTATAGATAATTTTAGAAAAGCAATTGAATCCAATTTTTATAATGGATTGGTGCCAGCATTAACCGATTTAATTTATGATGGAGATTTATTAGTTGGATATGTAACATTAGCTGGACCTTTATTATCAGCAAATGAATTTGATTATCACTTGATTCCTAATGATTTTTTTAGTATATTAAAAGATAGGATTAAGGAAAGTGGAATGTTCTTCTATGATTTAGTGCCTCATAATATAGTAATGATTGACGGCAAACCTAGTCTTATTGATTTGGAAAGTGTTTATGATATTAAAGAATATAAATCTATATCAAAACATAATGCAAAAATAAAACCTGAAGAATTAGCTAATTTCGTAAAAGAATTAAATAGTAATATGAAAAAAAATGTAGTATTCATCCCTAATATTGATTTAGGAAATAAAAGAGCAACCCCATATCATTATTCAGTAAAGAGCTGGAAACATTGGTGTGATAAAAATGATATCATATTACTTGAATGGACAGAACCAATTATGGATCCTGATACATTTCCTATCATTATGCAAAGAGAATGGGTATTTGATATATTAGAACATAATGATATAAATTATGATCAGGTATTGATTATTGATGCGGATACAATAATACACCCAGATTGTCCAAATTTCTTTGAAGAAACAAATCACGAATATGCAGCAGTATTAAATAATGGTTGTTATGAATGGGTGACAAGAAGTGTTAGGGACTGGGGATCTTCGCTATTTCCAAATGATCCATTGATTAAAACATATGATTATATTAATACAGGATTTATAATTGCAAATGAAAAGCATAAACCATTTTTTAATTCACTCAAGGAATTATATTTAGAAAGAGGTGATGAAATTAAAATATTAAGAGATAAGATAAAGGCGAGCACAGGCCAAACTATTGTTAATTTTATGTTACAAAAACATAATATAAAAACAACAATATTATCAGAAGCATACAATCTTCAGGATTTGTTTAGAAAAAGTTTATTACATATTCCTGGCCATTCATGGTATAGTGATGATCTTCATTTTCTTAATGCAGGATGGATATATCATTTTAATGCTATACCTCAAAATGAAAGACATGTAAGTTATTGGATGGAACGAACTTATAAAGAATTATATGATTAGAGTAGGACAAATAGGTAACGGTAAATTCGGTAAGAAAATATTATCCAAATTAAATATGATGGATAATGTTGAGGTAATGTGGGTATGCAATTCAACAGATAAATGGTGGACAAGACTTATGGTCAATTGGGTAATAATAGCGACTCCAAACGAATTGCACTATGAACAGGCAAAATATTTTCTAGAAAGGGGTATAAATGTATTTTGTGAAAAACCTGGAACATTATCAGGAATATCCTTACGGAATTTAATTGCCATTGCAAAAAAACATAAAGCAAAATTTTATGTAGATGATGTTTTATCTCATCAAAATACTGATCCTAATTTAAGAAATTTTACCTATAAAAAATGGGGTAGTGGTGGTTCAAACATAATTGATAGAATAGCTTATCATCATTTTTATTTAATATATGATCAAATTGGTTATGCTAATCAATCTTGTAAAATAAAAATTGGTGATTATAATACGCCACTACATAAACAATTTCAACTTATATATGATTTAAGGGTCAAGAATGCTGATTATAACTTTAGTGAAGATGAGATAATCACATACGATTTTGAATATAATTTGCAATGGTATGGAGAAAAGGTAGATTCAGTAAAGTATGAAGATAACGATGCATTATTTCAAATGCTAGTGGATGTATTCAATGAGACAATAGATTTTGAATATAATCATGAGAGAAGTATATTTGCAACAGATTTAAGTGAATTTGTAAAAGAAAATTTATATGGTAAATGTGCTGTAGTTGGATCTGGAATTTACGGAATCACATCAGCTATAAAGTTAAGAGACGCTGGATATGTTGTTGATTTGTTTGATAAAGAAGATGATATAATGAAATCAGCATCTGGCATAAATCAATATAGATTACATCGAGGTTATCATTATCCTAGAAGTAAAGATACAATTGAGTCTTGCAAGCGAGGCCACGATTCATTTATCAGATATTATGGGCAATGTGTTCTTGAAGACACAGAACATTATTATGGAATAGCTTCGAATGAAAGTTTAGTGACGCCCGAGAAATATCTTAAGGTATTAGATGAATCTGGATTAGAATGGGAGATTACTGAACCATTACCAGGATGTGATTTAACTATTAAGTGCAATGAAAAATTATATGATCCAGGTATTCTTAAAAGTATATGCTACGAAAGATTAGAAGGTTGTGGCATACAACCTCATCTTAATACTGAAGTTAAAAAATTAGATGCTAGGGAATATAAACATATAATATATGCAACTTATGCTAATCTAAATAATGTTACAAAAAGTAAAAGAGATTATCAATTTGAATTGTGTGAAAAACCGATATTCAAATTACCTGAACAATATAAAAATAAAAGTATAGTAATAATGGATGGACCATTTATGTGTTTTGATCCATATGCTAATACTGATTATCATGTAGCAGGAAATGTGGTGCATGCAATACATGTAAGAAATATAGGCACGAAGCCAGAAATACCTTCAGTATATAAGGAATATCTAAATAAGGGTATAATTAAAAATCCTAAATATACAAATGTAGATAGATTTATCGAATCGGCAAAAACATTCTTTCCTGATATAGATTCAGCAGAACATATTGGTTCCATGTATACTATTAGAACAGTGTTACCTAATAAGGATAAAACCGATGAAAGACCAACTATTGTATCTAATGAGGATAATAATTTTATTTTATTCAGTGGTAAAATAGGAAATTGTGTTAATGCAGCAAGTAAAATAATTAAGGGATTAGTAAAATGAAAATAAGTTTAATACAACCGGGAAGAAATAATCTTAAGTATCTTAAATGGTCTTATGATTCGATAAGAAAAAATCAAGGTGATCATGAAGTAGAAATTTGTGTAGCAGATGATTTTTCAAATGATGGCACTTGGGATTGGTGTATAGAAATGATGGAAAAGGATCCTAATTTTAAGGCAATTAGAAATGAAGGCCCAACTAGATTAGGCCATACAATATTATATGATAGATTAGTCAACGAGGTAGCTAGTCATGATATTTGTATGATATATCATGCTGATATGTATCTATGCCCAAAAGCATTAGATTCAATTGAATGGAACCTCAAGCCAAAAACAATTGTTTCATTAACAAGAATTGAACCACCATTACATCCCCCAGGACCTGAAAAGATATTAATGGATTGTGGTATTGAGCCAGAGGAGTTTAATGAAGATGAATTATTTTCATATCTACAGGCAACTGATAATGAAAGAATGCATAAAACAACGGAAGGTATATTTGCACCATGGGCATTCTATAAAAAAGATTTTCAAGAGATAGGAGGGCATGATCCTTTATACGCACCTCAATCAAAAGAGGATTCAGATATCTTTAACAGATTCCAATTGAATGGAATTAAATTTATTCAAACATGGGAAGGTTGTGTTTATCATATGACATGCAGGGGCTCAAGATTTGCAGATGGTGCAAAAAGAAATCCAGATGGTAAAGTCTTTATGAAGAATAGGGAAACAGATGAATGGTTAAAGCAAAATGAAAAAGCATCTAAGGAATTTATTAGAAAATGGGGACACTTTGTTAAACATGATGCATTTCTTAAACCTATAGTTCCACCAAAATATGATATAGGATTTGTAATTACTAATGCTAGTTTGCCATTGATACAAGCTCTAGAGCCATGGTGTGCTAATGTTTATTGTGATTTTAATACGACGGAGTATATTTCTAAAGAAGATACTTCATTTAATCTTAACGATAAATTTAAGCCATTAGATAACGAAAAGCAAAATGAAATTTTAATCCAAATCGATGGTAGTAAATTTACCCAAGAGGATTTTGGATTTATACAACAGATGTCGGAAATAATACAAGATAGTGGAGAGGAGGCTTTCCATGGTGAGATAGGTAATTTAGTAATAGACATAATAGAAATGAATACATATGAAAAAGATCTTATTAGTTGCAACCGTATATAGAATAGGTGAACGTATATATCCTATTATTCCTGAACTATCAAAGGAATTTCATATAGACGTATTGAGGACAGCTCAAATGTCTAGTAAAAATTCATGGTATGGTGATAATGATTACAGAATATTATTCGACAAATTATATAACCAGTATGTTGATAATATATTTACAGATTCTATGCCTGACATTAAATCATATGATTTGATTATATTTGATGATTGCAGACCACGTAATGGCCTAAAGGAAATTTCTGCAGTAGCCCGAACTGCAGGAGTTCCTACCATTGCAAATTATGAAGGAAATGGTTATTTCGATTTGGATAATGTTGAAAGAGACATCAAACACTGGGATTATCTATCTTTATTTGGAACAAAGGATTTTGATTTGCATTCAAAACATCCATTTGGAGATTCTAAAAAGTTTCTAAAAGGAGGCATCCCTGCAAATGATAAGCTATGTGAATATAGTATTAGTGATAGTGTTGTAGATGGCAATAATATTTTAGTGATTGTTAATTTTCTTGGTAACAGATCATGCCCATTTGATATACAGGTAGATGAAAATTTTATTAAACAATCTGGTCTTAAACAGATGCAACAAGGGTATGATAAAAATATTGTATTCAAATTGAAGAGCAGAAAAGATCAACCTGATCCTGACTATGATAAAAGATATTTAGAAAGTATTGCATCTGATTTGGAATATGATATTATTATGGATTGTGAGGATGATAATGAATTAATATGCACCGCATTTGCAGTAATATCAGCACCATCAACATTAGCATTAAAATCTATTCAACGTGGAATACCTACAATACTAATAAAAGATTCTGGCCTTAAAGGTTGCTTTTATGATTATAAAGGATTAGTTGATTTAGATACTCGATCAATTTATAATGAATTGGAAAGACAATATAATGAAGGTCGTGATGAAGAATTTATCAAGAATACCATTGAAGGTGGTATTGATTATAAATCTACTGAACAATATATAAAAAATATAAAGGGAATCATATGAAAATTTTGGTTACAGGAGGTTTAGGATTTGTAGGATCAAATCTTGTTGATAAGTTAGCGAAGATGTATGGGCCCGAAATGATTCATGTTATAGATAACCTGAGTAGTGAATCTAGTAGTAAAGATTATATGCATGAAGGAGTAAAATATTTTATCGAAGATATCAGAAACATAGATAATAAATGGGCAATAAGGGGATATAATATAATATTCCATTTAGCAGGCCTAGCAAGAATACAACCTAGCTTTGAAAACCCTGTAGAGTATGTTGATGTTAATTGTGGCGGCACTGCAAAAGTTATGGAATTGGCAAGAATATTAGATGCCAAGCTAATATATTCAAGTTCGAGTTCAATCAATAATGGTGAATATAAAACGCCCTATACATTTTCAAAATGGGCTGGAGAAGAAGTAGCTAAAACCTTTTCACATTGTTATGGATTAAAATCAGCTATCTGCAGATTTTATAATGTATATGGTCCACGCGAACCTATGACAGGTAATTATGCAACAGTAATTAGAAAATTTCAAAGACAATATATAAATGGAGAACCATTAACAATAGTGGGAGATGGAAATCAGAGAAGAGATTTTACACATGTAGATGATATTACATCAGGACTTATTAAGGTTAGTGAAATACCATTTATAAAACCAGCCGAACTACATCACTTAGGTAGTGGCGTCAATTATTCAATTAATGAATTAGCTAATATGTTTACAGGTCATCCAAAAAAATATATTTCATTAAGAAGAGGTGAGGGAGAAGTAACCCTTGCAGATTATAATAAAACATTCAAAAGATTAGGATGGAAATCAAAAAATAATTTAGAAGATTATATATACAATTTTATACAAGGAGAAAGTAATTATGGCAATTAATGTAACAATCAAAGAAACCGGAAACAAGCCATTAATGTTACATGGTAATGGTAAAGCATCAAGAACGATAGGTGGATCATATGATACCGTCTATAAAGAATTTATAAAAACGCAATCACCAATGTCAATAGGTGACGATCATGACATAACAGTAGTAACATGGAAAGGTGGAAAATATGCTAATGAGGAAACAGTATTAGAATTATTTATGAGATATTATGATTATCCAATTGTAGTATTAGATTGGCCAGAGGGATTAAATTTCTGGGAAGGATCTAAAGCCAAGGTAACAAATACTCTTGCAGCAATTAATGATGGCACTATAAATACTAAATATGTTTATTGGGCAGATGCAAGTGATGTATTAACCCTAAGGCACCCAAAAGTATTATTGGATAGATATAAAGAATTGTATGGTGATACTGATTGCAAATTGTTATTTAATGCAGAGCGTAATAACTATCCAACTCCTCAACGAATGGAAGGGGTTTCTGATGTAGTATTAAATCCATGGCATGAAACTCAAGCATATGATGAAGTAAAAGGTAAAGAGCATGGAACATCATTTAAGTATTTGAATTCAGGTGGGTTGATTGGAGAAACAGAAACATTAAAAGAATTACTTGAACTTGCAGCAGAAATAGGACCAGATGAAAAAATAAATGATACAGTTCAATGTAGAATCGCTCAATATATGATGAAGGATAGAGTTTGGGTAGATCATACATGTAAAATATTTGCTTGTCTATATGGTGTAGATATGCAAGATATAATTATGGAGAATAACAATGAGTAATATAGCAATTTATTTATCATCTAGAAACAATTATGACATGCTGGAATCAGTATTTCTTAAACATGTTGATTTGGGTGGATTTCAATTATATAATATCGACGATGCATCTGAACCGGAGGAAGTAGCTAAAGGTAAGGAAATTTGTGCACGACATAATATAAAATTTATACCTAATCAAGATAGAGGATTACAGTGGGCAGCCAAAACAATGCTAGATAATATTGATGATGATGTTGAATTTATAGTATGGTGCACACATGATACAGTGCCAATGAACCAAGATTTTTTCAAACATTTAAGTGCTAAAGTAGCTACAGGAAAATTAAATGATTTTGGTATGGTAGGATTTAATATCATGGGTCCACAAAACGGAATTACAAATCCTTCACAGGTAGTAGGTGGAATGTGTGGAATTATAGGAAGAGCTCCACTAATGAAATTACCAGGAAGAGGTGGATGGTTTAGATCTACCGATATGAAAATGGATTGGAATGTATGGGGCAAGCCATGTTCAATTGATGCACCTGTAGATATGTTATTAATGATGAATGTTAAATTATTTAAGGAACATATTAATGTATCTAACAATTATCATTTATTTTGTGCACATGATGATATTGCAATGCAATATCTAAATAAAAATATTCATAATATAGTTTTACCTGAATTTGTAGTATGGCATGATCAACACCTTAAAGAAGCAGCAAACGTGCCAGTTAAATCAGCAAGAGCAGCTAAACAAGGTGATAGTAAACATTTTGGAGATTACGGCCCGCATTTAATATATTGGAAAGAACAGTGGGGATGGGATAGAGATGATAGATCAACATTTGAAGCAGTGGCTGATAGATATAAAGGGACTTTAATATATGACACATATTATCATAATTGTGAAAATGGACCATTAAAAAGTTTTGATATATGATAAATTTTTTGTATATTATATTATAATAAAAAGGGAATACAATGGAAAAATTAATTATTATATCTGAAATCGGTATTAACCATAATGGTGATTTTAGAAGAATTGAAGAAATGATTAGACAATCAAAAGCCGGTGGAGCAGATGTTGCTAAATTCCAGGTATATGATTCACAAAAAGTATTTGGAGATGATTCAAGATCTCATAATGAATTTACAGAAGATGATTTAATTACAACAGCAGAAATGTGTGATGCGTATGGTATAGAATTTATGGCATCAGTATTTGATATTGAGAAATTCAAATGGTGTGAGAATCTTAATATGTCGACATATAAATTAGCAAGTAGAACAGTAGCTAATTATGGTGAAGATAAGGATGATACGCAGTTAATTGATAAAATTATAGAAACAGGAAAACCTGTGATAGCATCATTAGGAATGTGGCCACATGATGAAGTTCCATCATTTGACGCAAAGAATGTAACCTATATGAATTGTATTTCACAATATCCTACAATGTATTCATATTATAAAAGATTTGATTATACAGGAAAACTATGTGGATATAGTGATCATGCATGTGGAATAGATTATGCATTATTTAATATTTCAAATGGCGCAACAGTTATTGAAAAACATTTTACATTGAATAAGGGCATGGATGGTAATGATCATATTGGATCAATGGATTTATCTGATCTTAAAATATTAAGAGAATATGGACAAGCACTTTGCAATATTAACGCAATGTTACCGAGAGAATAATATGGATACATCAAATGCATTTAATTACAAGGTATTAGGAGTCACTCTTGCAAGAGGAGGCTCAAAAGGAATACCAAAGAAAAATATTTACGACGTAAATGGAACTCCACTTATTGCATATACAATCAAAGCAGCATTAGGAGCTAAATTATTTACAGACTATATTGTAAGCACTGATTGTGAAGAGATAGCAGCCGTATCAAAAGCATATGGGGCAAGTGTTCCATTTATGAGACCAGATGAATTATCTGGAGATACAGTATGGTCTAGAGATGCGTTACAGCATGCTGTTAAGGAGATGGAAAAAATAAATAATATAAAATATGATTATGTTATTGAATTGCCTTGCGTGTCACCTCTTAGGTCATCTGATCATATATTAGAAGCGTTTGATAATATGATAAAAGAACAATCCGATAGCGTAACCTCAGTAGCGATGATGCAGGATAAACATCCTGTGAGAATGAAAAGAATTGTTGATGGATGTTTACAGGACTTTTGTAAAGAATTTCCAGAAGGGGAAGGTAGTAGAAGACAGGATTTAGAACCATGTTATATTAGAAATGGTGCGATATATGGAATGACCAGAGATTGTATAGTAGAAGATTTTTCAAGGCATGGTAAAAATTGTATAGCATATATTATGGATGATAATTCATCAGTCAATATAGATACCATGAATGATTTAAGATTAGCTGAAATAATAATAAAAACGAGAGCTTTACATAAAGAGGGAAAAATATGAAATGTCGATTTGAATGTCCTACTGATTTTATGGATATGGATTCAATATTAAAGGAATATAATTTATCTTATAGTAAAAATTCTATAGAGACAGAATGTATAATATTAAATCCCGGAACAGAAAAATTTTATGGAGCAGAATACTTTGTAAATTTTCCTAATTTGAAATGGGTATTATCTCCTTCTACTGGAGTTAATCATTTTGATGTAGAATGGCTAACAAAAAATTCAATATCATCTAGATGTCTATTAGATAATAGAAAGGTATTAGATACAATACATGCATCAGCAGAATATACATGGATACATATAATGAATGCATTTAGAAAATTTAGCACAGCAATTGATCCTTTGCGCATTCAATCATGGAGGGAAGATTCTAATGAAGAGTATTTAAGATCTAATGAATTACACGGTAAAACATTAGTTATAATAGGTTATGGTAGGATAGGAAAAAAGATATACAGATATGCAACTGCATTCGGAATGAATATTAGGTGGTATGATCCTTATATCGATTCTGAATTTTTTGATGTTAAATTGCAAAATGAAAGAATAAATTCATTGGATCAATTGAAAGAAATAAATCCAGATGCAATATCAATAAATTGTTATCTTACTGATGAAACAACAGAAATGGTTGATAAGAAATTATTAAAGGGATTAAAAGATAATTTAATTGTAGTAAATACCTCACGTGGCGAAGTTGTAAATCAATCTGATATGCTAGATCTTGTAAAAAGTAAAAAAATTATCTTTGCAGCAGATGTATTACAAAGTGAACAAAAACAAAATGATTTACAGACTTCAGCAGTAATGGATGCATATAGAAGATATGATAATTTAATTATTACTCCTCATGTAGCAGGAGCAACAATCGAAAGTCAAACAAAAGCATTAAAGGGAATATTAGAATGTTTAAGATAACAGTAGGTATATGTTGCTATAAGCAAGGTGAGTGGCTACATAGATGCTTGAGAAGTTTATGTGATCAGACAATTGATAAATCATCATTCGAGGTTGTAATCGTTAATGATGATCCAGCTGAAAGATTAGATTGTATATGTGAAACATTTAGAGATCATCTTAATATTAGAATTATAAATAATTCATCTAATATTGGATTACCAGGATCATTAAATAAAATATTAAAATCAGCATTAGGAAAGTATTTTGTTAGAGTTGATTGTGATGATTATGTATCTAGTGATTTCTTATATATGCTATCTACATTCTTGGATCAAAATTTAGCAGCAAGCCCAAAAGCTGATAATATTGATACAGATTACCAGGCGGTAGCTTGTGATTATTTCAAAGTAAGTAAAACAGGAACAGTAATTAGTAGACATAATTGGGAAAGCGAGCCAGTGGCTTGTGGAATAATGTTTACATATGAATCATTATGTAATGTAGGATTTTATGATGAAAATTTCAAAATGAGAGAAGGTCATAATTTACTACAGCGTTATAAGGAAGATGGGTATATGTTATATAATTTACCAGTCCCATTATACAAGTATAGAATACATGATACTAATAGAACAAAGAATACAAAGGAAGTAGAAAAATACGATAAAAAATTATTAAAGGGTTAGTTATGGAAAAAGTAGTAGTTACAGGTGGAGCAGGATTTATAGGTTCACATCTAGTAGATAAATTAATAGAACAAGGTAAGGAAGTCCATATTTTTGATGACATGTCAATGGGTTCAGAAGATAATATCAATCCAAATGCACATTTTCATAAAATAGATATTAGCACAATGGGCCCTAGAACATTAGCTAAATTTATGGTTGGGGTAGATACTGTATTTCATGTAGCATCGAGAACTCGTGTTCAACCATCAATAAAAAACCCAAGTTTATACCATCGAGTAAATGTTACTGGAACATTAAATATGCTCGTAGCGAGCGTTAAAGTGGGCGTAAAACGCTTTGTATATAGCGCTAGTAGTTCAGCATATGGTGAATCGGATATCATGCCATTAGTAGAAACAATGCCAACAAATCCAATGAGTCCTTATGGATTAAGTAAACTAATGGGTGAAGAATATTGTAAATTATTTCATACTCAATATGGAATAGAAACAGTAAATTTAAGATATTTCAATGTATATGGAGAAAGGCAAAATATTGATGGAGGGTATTGTCTAGTAATGGGTATATTTGCAAAGCAAAGAATAGCTGGAGAACATTTGACAATAGTTGGTGATGGAGAACAAAGAAGAGATTTTACTTATGTAGGTGATGTTGTCAATGCAAATATTGCAGCTGCGACAAGTGATAAAGTAGGAGCAGGTGAAGTAATTAATGTAGGAAATGGTGATAATAGATCTGTAAACCAAATTGCGAATATGATAGGTGGAAGAAAAATAACCATACAAAATAGAGTAGAGCCGAGAGAAACATTAGCAGGAATTGAAAAAGCAAAAGAATTATTAAATTGGGAACCAACGCAAAAGATAGAAGATTGGATGCCTAAATATAAAAAGGAGTTAGGAATATGAAATTAGATACAAACATAGGAGTAATTGGAAACGGATTTGTAGGGGCAGCAGTTAGGTATGGCTTTGGATCCCAAACTGGATGTGATGCTACAATTAGGGTTTATGATAAAGATAAAAGTAAATCATTAAATTCTCTTGAGGAAACAATTAATGAATCTGATATTATATTTTTATCAGTGCCAACCCCATCTAATCTAGATGGTAGTATTCATACAGGAATATTAGAATCAGTATTAAATGATATTAGTGCGGTTCATAATGGTAAAGATAATGTAATATTAATTCGATCAACTGTAACTCCAGGCACAACTAGTCAATTGCAGAACAAGTTCCCTGAATTATCATTAGTATTCAATCCAGAATTTTTAACTGAAAGATCAGCTAAATTTGATTTTATAAATCAAGCAAGAGTTATTCTGGGTGGATTTCCATCACAAACAGCTAAAGTAGCTAAATTATATAGATCAAGATTTGGCGAAGCATTATCAATTATAGAAACAAATTATAATACAGCAGAAATGATTAAGTATATGAATAATTGTTTCTTTGCAACCAAAGTATCATTCATGAATGAAATGTATGATATTGCTACTAAAAGTAGTGTAGAATGGGATACAGCAATTGATGGATTTGTTGGTGATGGTAGAATTGGCCATTCACATCTTGCAGTGCCTGGTCCAGATGGTAAAAGAGGTTTTGGAGGTAGTTGTTTTCCAAAAGATGTTCAAGCTTTATTACAATTCGGTCAACAATTGGGTGTCGAATTAAATACTCTTAAAGGTGCATGGGATACAAATCTTAATGTTAGACCTGAAAGAGATTGGGAACAATTAAAGGGGAGAGCAATAGTAGATGAGCAATAGAGTATTTGACAAAAATTATTTTGATAATAGATTTTTGAATGACAATAAAAGGGTAAAGGCATTTAATTCAGAATCCGAATTTATTAAAAATCATATATCATCAGGTAGGCTATTAGATATAGGATGCTCGACTGGTGAAATGATTGAGGCATTTGATTGGGATGGACCTTGTTACGGAATGGAGACATCAAGATATGCTAAATTAAAGGCGAAGAAAAATGGTATTAAATTTACAAAAGATATTTTTAATTCAAGAAATTATTTTGATCTTATAACATTTAGAGGGACAATTCAACATATTGATACTCCTTTTTTATATCTTAAAAAATCATATACATCATTAAAAAGGGGTGGGAAGGTAGCATTTCTAGCAACACCAAATGCGAGTAGTATTTATTTCAAATTATGGAATACTTTACCATTTCTTGATTATCCCACATCAAATTATTATATTCCTAGTGATAAATGGCTTATCAACGCAATGGAGAATCTAGGATTCAAATTGGTTGAAAAAAGATTTCCATATATTAAATCACCTTATAGTAATATTTTGAGGGATCATATTAAATTTATATTAAAATTATTGGGAATGAATACTAAATTTCCTTTTTGGAAAAATAGTATGGATTTGATATTTGAAAAACAATGATAGAATTAATTAAAAAATTATTTCCTATATGTAGAAGTATAACAGGCAATGGAGTCAGAAAATCTTTAGATATAATAAAGAAAAAGATTCCAAATCTTGATATTAAAGAAATACCATCTGGCACTAAAGTATATGATTGGAATGTTCCTAAAGAATGGAATGTTCATGATGCATGGGTGATGGATAGTAATGGAAATAAAATAATAGATTTTAAGATCAATAATTTACATCTTGTTAATTATAGTGTTTCTGTTGATCTTTCAATGGATCTTACATCATTAAAAAAACATATACATACATTACCTGATAATCCAGATTGGATCCCATATAGAACATCATATTATAATGAGGATTGGGGATTTTGCATCTCACATACCCAATTAGAAGAAATAGAAATTCTTGATGGCATTACAAATAATGGAGTATATCATGTTCAGATAGATTCAACATTAGAGGATGGATTTTTAACTTATGGAGAATTATTTATCCCAGGGGAATCGAAAGAGGAAATATTATTTAGTTCATATATTTGCCATCCTTCTATGGCCAACGATAATCTATCAGGTCCAGTATTATTAACTGAATTAGCAAAGAATCTGTCAAAAGAAGAGTTGCGTTATTCATATAGATTTCTATTTATACCAGAGACAATAGGAGCAATTACATGGCTATCATTAAATGAAAAGAAACATCATAATATAGTAGGTGGCATGGTAGCAACATGTATTGGCGATAAAGGCATCATGCAATATAAATGCTGCAAGCATGAAAGTATGATAGATTCTGTTGTAAAAAAAGTATTTGAGGATAAAGGAACAAAACACAAGATAAGAAAATTCGCTCCTTTAGGAAGTGATGAAAGACAATATTGTTCACCGGGAATTAATTTACCTATTGGCTGTATAACAAGAACACCATATGGTGAATTTGAAGAATATCATACATCAGCTGATGATTTGGATTTTATTAGTTCGAAATCAATGGATGAATCGTATGAGATATTAAAAGAAATTGTATACTATCTTGAATATAATAAAAATTATTATAATATAAATCCTAAATGCGAACCAAATTTAGGCAATAGGGGATTATATGATTTAATAGGCGCTGGTAAAAGAAGTGATTCAATTGCATTATATAAATGGATATTAAATTACTCGGATGGCAATCATTCATTAATTGATATATCTAATAAATGTAATACTGATTTTCCTACAATTTTACAAGCTGCAATGGATTTAGAAATGGCAAATTTAATAAGATGACTATAGAATATTTTTTATTAAAACCTGAAAGACCTGATGAATATTTAACAATAGGAATAGACAATGGTTTTGGTGTATTTTGGGGAGATCAAGGATTAACTGCTTTAATGAGAATAGTTGAAATAGAGCCAGATAAATTACCTGATATTGAAATCCGCACTGATAAGAATGAAACAATCTCCATTTCAGAATTTCTGGATCGTATAAAAAATTTGAAAGTAAGATCAAATGGATAGAAAAAAAGCAATTGTAAATAAAACTATTATTTCGGTAGATGGAGCATTGTATGGTCAATCTAAAGTTATAATAGACCAAATTATCGAAAGTGAGAATAAAGCACGCGTATTAGATGAAATGGGACGATTATTTTGGGTATCATTGGATGATATAACCATTATAAAACGATAAAAAAAGACTGTTTTTCATTGGTTTTTGATATTTATTTATAGCGAAAATAACATTACACTAAAATAATAAGGAAGACTTATGGATATAAAGAAACAATATCTTGAAAATGAAGAATATTATCACGATGTGGTAACAAAAAAGACAGTTTATTTACATCATACTGCAGGTTCTCATAGACCTGATTGGGTGGTAGCTTCATGGGAAAGAGATAAAACAGGATCAGGTGGAGTTCGTCACATCGCAACCGCTTATGTAATAGGTGGAAAATCAACAAGAAATGCAAATACAGACTTTGATGGTGTTATAGTAGAATGCCATCCACCAGAAAAATGGGCACATCATTTAGGTATTAAAGCTAGAAATAACAAAAAACTAAATCAGGAAAGTATTGGTATAGAAATTTGTAACTATGGCCCTCTTACTAAAAAAGGTGACGAGTATTTTACATATGTGAATAGTAAGGTTCCATCTGCAGATGTAGTTGATCTTGGATATGAATTTAGAGGATACAGATATTATCATGCTTATACTCCAGCACAACTTGAAGCAACAAAAAATTTAGTAACTAAATTAGGTAAGGATTTTAATATCGATTTATCTAAAGGTATGAAAATGTTATTGGATGGACCAGCTATCATGCCAGAAGGTTTAGATACACTAGGTCAACAAAAATGGCTTAATACTCAGGGGTATATTGGTGGTAATGGTAGAGCTTTAGTAGAAGATGGATTAGCGGGAGGTAGCACTAGTAATACTAATTATGCTATAGATTCGTATAAAGAAGCATTGAAGGGCAAAGCATTTGAATTAAACAAACAAGCATTAGCAGGAGCAGAGGGAGTATGGACCCATACAAATGTAAGACCTGATAAATTTGATTTATCACCACAACCTGCAGTAATAGAAATGATTAAATCATTATAAAAAATTAGGAGAACAAATTATGGCATATGAAGGATATTCAGCATACGAAGGATATATGAACCCAAAGGCAAACCCAACAGCAAGTATGTTCGAACATACATCTTGGCACCCAGGTAAATGGGTTAAAGCTCATATAGTGCCAGCAGGTCACACTGTAGCATTTACAGGATCTATGGCTGGAGCAGGTGGAATCATATGGGGACATAAAACAGGAAACGGGTGTGGATTAGGTAATATTATGACCTTCACATCTAGTGGTTCATTACATTTAGATTCAGCTGATGGCGGAATGACTGCAACATCAGGAACATTATATGAATTTTCACTTCAGGAAGTTACAACACTTGGTGGATCTGCAACAGTATTAATGAGCCAAGCAGCGGCTAAAAAACCATAAGAGGTAGATAACTATGAAATTAAAACAATTATTAAATGAACTTACTTCACATGATTTTCAAGTATCTCGAGAAGTGAATCCAAGTGCTGTTGGTAGTATATTAAATAAGATAGGATTCAGAGGAGTAGCTCCAGATAGAAAAGCACTAGCTAGAATTAAATCTTTTGAAGGTGGTAAAATGTTTATTCATGTGCAATATCACGTTATTGAAACAAAGGAAGGACAATTTAAGCTACATCAAAGACAACTTTATTTAAGAGATAAGGAAGTTAGAGTTACACATTTATATGTCGATAAATTAACAGAACCTTATCAAGGTAAAGGATATAGTATGAAAACAAAAGACATTGGTGTAGTTTATGTAGATACGGATAAATTTCTAGCAGCGCTTAAAAGAGTAAACGTAATTGGGAGTGCATCGTAATGATTAAATTAAAATATCTATTAAAAGAAAATATGATAAGAACCAACGGTGGAAAGATGGGGGCAGTAGAAACAATGAAAGACAATCCACCGTTTGCAGTTACTGATACATATGGAAATCCGGTAAATGAGGTAGAAGAGCCAGAGAACATGCCCGCACACTTTGGTAGTGGGGAGAATATAGAAGTATTCGGATATCAAACAAAACATTTTGATATTTGCAAATCGGCAGTAATGTTATTTGCTAAATTAAAACCAGCTAAACAAGAACTAACACAAGAATATGCAAGAAAATCAGCAGAATTTCTAGATAAGGTTTTTGGTATAGAAAAAGATGTAGTGGAAGAGGGTTCAGCAGCACCTGAACAGATCGAAGAGGCGATAGATATGTCTAATTTATTTGCATATGAATTAGGATGTGTAGGAGCTAGAATGAAGAAAGATTACACAAGAGATATAGCATTTGTAAAAATGCATATGATGGAAATTATTAACAGAATTAATTAAAAAAGTTATACATAATGCAAACGTTTGTCAAATCAAATCTTAATAAAATTTATCTGGCTATTCTGGTTATATTTTGGATGCTAATTATATCAGCATGCGAGAAAGAATCATCAGAACCATTTAACTTACCAGATGCAGTAGATCCTACTGAAATAGCAGGTGAATGGAATATCACAAAATTTTATTTATTAGAAGAAGGATTCCGATTAGATGTATCGGCATGGGTAGAATATGTAAATGATTCTACTTCTGATATCGGTACTATTACATTTAACGGAGCAGCAGAATTTGATTTGATTTACGGAACCCGTGCAGAGGGTTATCCATCTAATATGAGATGGGGTAATAACCATAACTCAACTCTGCAAGATTCATCCATTCTTGGATGGAATTGGAAGGCAGAAAAGCCACTTTGCAATACTACACCTTTTGAATACATATATGTCCCAGCGACATATTATTTAGGATTAGATACTGAGGAGTGGACAACTACATATAAAACTTATAACAAGTGGGTACTTGAAAATATAAGACGTTATGACAATGAATTAGAATTAACTGGCGATCATTACCAGTATAGAGAATTAACGTTGGAGAGGTAACCATGGCGGGAGCAAAAAAGGGATTTTTGGATAAGATTGATCCACAAATGTGGATAACATTAATAGGGTTTGTATTTACTTTAGGTATTATCTATGGTGAATTTCAAACGATGAAAAATCAAATTTATATTTTTGAAGAAAAGCAAAAAATATTCGACGAAGATTTTGAATCAGAAACAAAAATGGTATTAGAAAAGTTTGTATTATTAGAAGAAAAATTAGAAGCTGAAATTCAAGTAGTTGAAGAAAGACTTAATAAAAAAATTAAAACAATTAATACTTTAGAGAAAAAGGTATTTGATATTACAAAAGAAATCGATGTTGAATTTAAGGCAATAGATCTTAAATTAAAAACACTAGGTGGACACGATATAATCAAGTAATCAATAATTAACAAAAGGAGAATCAAAATGGACTTAAATACATTAAAATGTTACGCAAACTGTTACGGAGGGTATGTAGTAGCATTATTTGCAGGTTGGGAATTAGCTAAAGGTGATTGGATAGTTGCATTACCAGCATTAGCAGCTGCAGCTTATTTAGCATGGACTAGCAGAAATAAAACCTGCAAACTATAACAAATGAAAAAGACGGTATTAATATTATTATGCGCCTTATTAGGGCGTGTTGTATTTTCACAAGAGGTTTGTGAAAAGCCTGTATTACCTGAATGGGATAAAAAAGTATACAAATATTCTGGGGACTATATCATGTCTCCAGAAATATCTCTTTTTGTATCCGGTTGGAAGGATTATCTTGCTTGTGAAAGGAAACGAAAAAAATCAGATACTCTTGCATTACAAACTAAATTAACCTTTTCTTTAGATGAAATACGAAAGGAAGTTAAATGGGATAGTATAAATTTAAGAGATATTACTACTGAAGATGTTATAAAATGGGGAAAGAAAAATTTATTTGAATCTATTGAATTACAATTTGGTGGATTTATATCTAGACCAAAGGATTTCGCAGATCTTACTATTCCTGATGATTATGTTTATTCGTTTGGTATAAAGAAGAAGGCATCTGATCAATGCGTTACATGCCCCCAGAATTTATTTGGTAGAGATGATGAAGAATTAAAAAAAGATGAATCAAAAGATTCATATGCTTTTAATAAGCAAGGGATGGAGTATAAAATTACTTGGGATTGGATTCGAAGTGATGGTAGAGAATATTCAGAATCTAGGCAGTATGCAAGATATACAAAAATATTTACTCGATATGGATTTTGGATCGAAGCA
>MPLT02117460.1_pt1 | contig 21153 bp, 13 predicted proteins | sample 1617391 | NCBI WGS metagenome assembly MPLT02 (sample SAMN05944800, study PRJNA350692) | marine metagenome | biome: marine; feature: ODZ; material: water; isolation source: 70 m water sample filtered on 0.2 um supor filter | place: Pacific Ocean | collected 2012-04-08 | depth 70m m
CACCGCTCGCGTCATCGTCCGCATCGTCGTCATTGTCCTCATCGTCCGCACACCCTCCGTCGTCGTCGTCGCGCACTGTCGTCGTCGTCGTCGTCGTCGATCACATCACACGCATTCGATCCACGTCGAATCGAATGAAACATCGAATGAAAAATCGACGCGCGTGCTCGAGGGTTGAGGGTGCGAGAAGGGGTATTCGGGGGTGTGTGACTCATAGTATGAGTCAGGAACGGAGATTCCGAAGACTCCCGGCATGGACGCGCGGCGGATGTGGAGGATGGCGACGGCGCGCGAGGGCGCGACGCGGGCGCGGGAGGGGCGCGCGCGCGGCGTGGAGAGAGGCGAGGGGAGTGGGATGGTGTCGAGCGCGACGGTGTCGACGCGTAAGGTGCGAGTGTGCGTCGTCGGGGATTCTGGGGTGGGGAAGACGACGCTCGCGCGATGGTTGGCGAGAGGAGGAACGACGGATGAGGAGGACGAGGAGGAGGAGGGAAGCGTCGGGGTGGGTGGATCGGCGTCGCGAACGAGCGGGTGTCGAGTGGAGGTGATCCTGGTGAACGGGGACGAGCGCGGGCGATCGAACGGGGGACGTGGGGAAGAGGAGGAGGAGGAGGACGTCTCGCGCGCGCCGTACTTCGTCGAGCTGTGGGACGTCGGCGGACACAGGCAGTATAAGCGAGAGCGAGGGATATTTTACGATCAGATCAACGGGGTTATCATCCTGCACGACGCGTCGTCGAGGGCGAGCGGAGCGCGGTGCGAGGCGTGGGCGAGGGAGGTGGCGGCGAGAGGGTCGTTTTCGGCGCCGACGGAACGACCGGCGGAGACGTACGCGAACGCCGAATCGCCGTGCGTCATGTACGGATTCGGTGGACTCCCGGTGCCTTGTTTGATCGTGGCGAATAAAATAGATTTAGAGGGGAGAGTCGGACGCGGAGATGAGCGCACCGCGGCGCGCGGATGTTTTGATAGAATGTTCAACGTCTTCGGCGGAGGAGGCGGGGACGGAGATTCGATTCTTCCCGCCACCGTCGGTGACGCCGCGCGCGGCGGATCGAAGTTTACGCATCGTCGTCAATCATCCTTCGGGGCGAGCGCGCTCGCCAAGCTTCCTCCGGGTCGAGGCTTACGAACGTCCGTCGCGCTCGGTCGCGTCGAGTTGGATGTGGTGAACAATTTCTTCCGAGAGCTCGTTCACCGACGCTACGCCAAGTCCGTCGTTACGGCTGGTGCGTCGGCACCCTTCGTCTCTGAACGATTGTTACATAGCAGAAGTGTGCCTTTCGTTGAAGACGACGAAGACGATTTGACGTGAGCCGGCAAACCGAATCGACGGCGTGCAGTCCAGTCTGTTGTATAGTACTCTAGCGGCATTGTTAAATGAATTTGCAAATTCGGGCACACTTTTCACGCCTCTGTCGGTGTCGCGAGCGAGGATTCGACCGATGCGACTCCGTCGCGCCCGGTCGTCTCGCCGACGCCTCTCTCCCGTTATCCGCGAGAGCACCGCACACGGCGACTCTCCATCGCGCTGAACATGTCGCGCGTCTCGACCGATTTTGCGACGGCGTCGACCGCTTTCCGCTCGTCGTCGTCTCGGCCGTCGAGTCAACGCTCGCGTCGTGCGCTCCCGGCACGGCGCGTGACGTCGGCATCCAGAGCCACGACATCTGCCGCTGACGGTGTCGGGTTCTCCGCCGCGGGTTTCTTCTTTCCGTATCACGTCGGCGTTTGGGAAGAACTCATCGACATCGGCGTCATGCGCAGCGAGGAGACGCCGTGCGCCGGCGCCTCTGCCGGGTCACTCGTAGCCGTCTTGCACGCGTGCGGGATGACGCCCGAGGATGGAAAACGCATACTCTCCGACGTGCTCGCGGATTGCAGGAAAAATGGCGTGATTGGACGCGTCGGAGGAGTTCTCGAGCGTATTTTGAGACAAGAGCTCCCGTCCGACGCGCACGAACGGTGTTCTCGCGGGAATTTGTTCATCTCGGTGTCTTCTCCAAGCTTCGAGTTTGGAGTGGAGGAGGGTGCAACTTTCAGCTTGGAGGGGGAAATCATATCCGAGTTCGAGAGCTTTGATGACTTGATAGGAGCGCTTTTAGCATCTTGTCACATTCCCATATATGCAGGATGGCCCGCGCGAAGATATCGGGGCAAGTGGTGCGTTGACGGTGGCTGGGCGAATTTGGCTCCAACGCCACAGGCGAACGGTTGCATTCGCGTGTGCGCATTCCCGCTCCTCGACGCATGGCACAAAGCCAAACCGGGCGATGGTAAAGAAACCGGTGACTTTTTCGCTCAGCAAGCGTCGTTTTGGTCCGATTGGGGGCACGACAACGCGGCTGGTCTCCTCATAGCTCCAGACGCGGCTGGAGGAGAGCCGAGCTGGGATTATTCGGAAGCTATCAGATACGCTCTGCTTCCGGGATCGAATGAGATTCTCGAAGAAATGGTGGTCATGGGACGTACAGATGCGAAACGCTGGGCCGAAGCCACCGGGCGCGCGAGTTTGTCGAATCGCGAATCATTAGAAATTGTTTAGAATTCAATTCCAACTACTAAGCTAGTAATCAAACGCATCAACCATCTGCCCGAAAGAAGCGGCCGTCACGTCTTGTCTGAGTTCGATTAACGTGTCTGCGACGATGCTCGAATATTTACCTTTCAAATTTTTCAGCAATCCCGATGCAATCGCATCAATCATTCCCGTTAACTCGCTTCGAAGAAGGTGCGGCAGAGTGAAAGGAAGAGCAAGCACGCATTGTTCCACCGAAGCCAGCACGAGTAACGAAGCCGTGGGTCCCCACGCAGCAGCGAGCACAGCCATGCACGGAATAGTATCATCATGTGTCAAACCGATGGTCTCATGCAGCATCTGAGCGCGAAGCGCACTCGATGATGTTTGCAGGATGCCGGCTGTAGCTTTCAGAGTCAGCACACGTGTTGATTTCGGCCAAGTAGCCAAAGATGTCAATGTCTCTGAAGTCACTTGTCCGTTTTGAAACAAATAAGCGCACACTACTGGCTTGATGTCCAAAGGCAATAACTTCAAGACTTCATTTCGCAAAGCGGCGGAATGGAAATCTTTGACGCACGCGGACACGTGCGACAACATGTCCATCTCGTCCAGGTTGAGGAGAGGTGTCAGCGCCTCCACAGCTGCCGAAGCGACCGCCCCTTCTGAAATCATTTTCAAACCTTTCCACAGCGATACGACGCAATCTTTCGGGGTGTCCGTACGTAGCGCCATACGAACGAATTGCCTGATTATGTCCTGTCTGCTGTCCGTCCCCAGCGCACAAGCAAACGGAATACTCTGCAAAACTAGATGCTGCGTCTCTGAAGACAGATGAAGAAATTCTGTTTCAGAAAGACCGGCGAGAGACTCTAATATTCTTCGCCCGATCAAAGAATCAGGATGACTGTAACACATTTTGATGCATGCTTTTTGAAGCAACTCTTTTTCCAATCCGAACTCATCGCTATTGGACAGCGCGACTCTCCACCAACGCTGCAGGGCGTTTGACCATCCTGCGCTCGGTAAACGCGGAAGGTCTTGAAATACATCAAGAGCCATCGCAACAGCTCGAATTTCAGCCCCCGATGGCCGGTTATTTGAAACTTCTAATACACTGTGCATCATGCAACCAATGGCGGTATCTTTGGAGACCATAGACTTTGAGTCGTTGGCTGTCGATCCAACCATTACGGCAGTTTGTGCTACCTTGTCCGAAACTCTCGCGAGTGTCCATGCCGATACATCTCTCAAAACTCTCGGTATCATGGTGTCAGGCGCGTGAGCGAAACTTTCAAGCGTCTTTAACACATTCTTCGCTTCCGTCTTAGCCTTTTCACCACCCCAGAACAACGGCACCGTGAATTCTGCGCCTTCATTTCCGTTTGGGGCGCAACCCATCACACCACTGTCAGCCGCATCCCACGTAACACCTAACACGCCTGAGAGAGATAAAATTGCCATAGAGCGATCGGAACACGTCGCAGAATCATTTCGCACCACGGTTGATATTTTAGCGATGATATCCAGACTGATGTTCATGGGCACGGCACAGCCGTGATCAAGCATTACGCCAAGCACAGCACCCGCGACGGAGCACATCATCGGCATACCGGATTCTTTTACCACCATCAAAGATTTCATTGCGACTGTTTCACTTTCAATGGTGTGATTATGAGTTAAGATGCTTTTGATCGCAATCGGTAGAGCGACGCTCTCGGAGAAGCTACCGAGAGAACACGCATCCGTCAACACTTGAATGACTTGAAAAGTGTATCTTCTGGAGTTATCATCGTCGAGCACATCCAACGCACAAAGAGATCTGCATAACGCATTTGTGCAGCCAATCACCGCATCCGAAACGTCACCGTTTGGAGGCAAAATGTTGTATGCATAAAATTGAAATTGTCTTGACTCGCAAAGCGAGTTTGACGCCCCAAGTACACTCAGGGCTTCACAGAGAAAACCACAAATGCGTCTAACGAAATCTGCTCGCCAAGAAGAAGAAACATCAAAGCCGTTTGCACATAAGCCGTGGCAAATTATTCCAAGGGCTTCTGCGGCCACACCCATCGTAGATGCACTATCTGCGCGAGAGTCACACATGCGTGCGATTATAACGTCTGCAACTCTGTTTGGACGGAGTGAATCGCTGCTGTTTGGAAGAGTTCCTGCGATGGCACCAAGTGCAGTATATAAACCTTTCTCTGCACCGATAACCGACTCCTTTTGCTCGACTATAGAGAGTAACAAATCAAATGAGTCTGAACCTTCTCCAACCAAAGCAGGTGCCGCCAGAAACAATGCAACATTTTGCAGTTCATCTGGAGTCGAAACCTCTTGAAGTGCTTCTATCGCCGTAGTGCCGATACTCGCACGAACCTCTGCACGAAGTTCTTCTAGTCCGTTGTCAACATTACGCGTAGACATCTCCGCATCGAACCAACGGCGAGCAAAACGAGCCCATGTTTGTGCGGCAATGGAACCGTGCCACCAACTACCCCACGACATTCGCTTTACCGCTCGCTTAAATTCGTTCCGATAAGCCTCAGCACGACTTCTCTTTTCTTTTTTCACGTCCATTGTTCGCTCAAATTCCGACTTATTTTTCGGAGGACGGAATAATAATATGTGTGCGCCGGCACACGGTTGACTATCGAGTAACTTTCGGGGTACGGTTTGCGTCACTTTATAAATCAACGGATCCGATGGCGGAGGATGCGATGTCTGCTGCGATTCTCTGGTCAATAGTGCAGTGCGAGACAGCAAATTAGCTTCATATTTTGCCACCGTGCGCAAAGCTTGCACCGCACTATTGAACGAATCTCCACAGTTTTCAGACAAAGCAGCGGAGGCAATTGTGGATACCGTTGGTGATTGCAGTTCGGCGAGAAACTCTGGATCGTATCTACTCAGAGCATTCCACGCTTCCAAGCGTACACTAGCTTCCTTACGAGAGTTCAGCGCTTCCCAAATCTTTTCGACAAGCATACCCGCAGCCTCCGGAAACAATGCGCTGTCTTGACCACTGTTTTGAACGAATCTCAACCATTTTGCAGCGACAAGTGGGTGATCAGGTACGTCTGGTATATGTTTCACAACGACCTTTAACGCTGGATAAAAGTCCAGCGCATCTTGAGAGCACATGGTATCGATCGTTTCGAGAGCCAACGCCTGCGCCATCGGAAAATTAGATTTTAAAGAGTTCTGAATCGGTATCACCAGCTCCGCAGCTCTGAAAGGATGTGACTTGGCAGCAGCTCTGACTGCAGCGGCAGATCCAACCACCACGACTTCCTCCTGAGAAATGGATGCTTCCTCAAGAGCGCCACGCAAGCGCGGTCCAAGTTCACGATTATGAATCCACATCTCAGCCAATAGTCTCAAGGCGAGGGCATGTAACTTTGGATCAGAACTCTTTTCTCCTTCCTTGACGCTCAATAGCGGTGAAACAGCGCGAAGAATCGCCGGTACGGCCATAAAATCGGAAGCCCCCGAAGCTAACGCATACAAAATCGAGAGAATGGATCTAGCGTTTTGACTGTCCGGCAATCTCTCGCATTCAGCTTTCAGACGTATCAGAATGGCTGTAATGTTTGATGAGCCATTTGCTAACTTCAGCTTACTTCCAAGCTTGCGACCAAGCGCCTTTGCCGCATCTTCGCGAGTAGAACATCTAGGGTGCGCAAGGCATGCAAATTCTAGTGCTAGAGAGTTCGAAGAATCACGCGCAAGGCACGAGTGTAGTGCTTCGTTTGTCGAATTCGCATCCCATGACATGGACAACACTTCACTGACGAATCTCTCCCGCGTCTTGAATCCATTCTTCAGCCGCTCATCTCGACATTCGCTAGTGCCTGATTCCATTTTACACCGTGGTGTTCCCAGTGACAACGCCAACCGAGCCCCAGAATCCTTCAATAGTGTCAAGGTTGAAGATGCGTGCATCGAGCTCAAAGATCTCGCCACGCCACCGGTTGGGAAATGTGGCGCAACAAGTGCGAGCAAGGACACCGCATCGTCTGCACTTTGCATCTGCGACAAACATGGTATCAACTCTGCACAAACGCTGATGTCTCCTAGTTCACTCAATCTTTTCAAAGCACCGATGAAGGACAAGCTGCTGTCTCCGTCGTGAGCCGCAGAGCGTATCTGTCGCGACAATCCCTCCGCTACTAATGGGACTAAATCACGCGCAGACTCGTCATCTCTGTCGTAAATTCTGCATTCAATCGTATCTATGACGTCCGCCGCTATAGAAGCGACCCAAGCACGCGATTCACTCGTCGGTGTCCGATACACTCTGAGCAGTTTGGCGCACAACTGTAACACGGCGTTTGAATTCTCTCCACACCCGCTCGCCACGCCCATCAATTTCGCGTGTAGTAATCCAGGAAACGAACTTCGCGGTACCGGTGCTGGATGCTCCAACAGCGCTTTCGCGATGAACGTTCTCATGACATCGAAGTCCCTCATCGTCCCAGACGTGAGCTTGTTCGACAGCGCCTCGAGCAGTCCGGCTCCAGAGTCCCTGTGCGCCTTCAGCGCGCGCGTCATCGGATGACCATTCCCGTTCGCGCACTGTCGAATCAATTCATCATCTACGAAATCTGAACAGCACACGTCCACGATCGCTCTCGTCAGCGCCCTGACGTTTGCGCTCGTCCTCGCGCTCGCCGTCCCGCTCGTCAGTTCCGCCACGCACTCGCTCGCGCTCACGCTTCGTCCTCGCACGACATCCACGATGCCTCGCGCGAGTTCATCCTGCGCCTGCGCGTGCACGTTTCCAGAGCACAGCTCGCGCAGCACGGCGCTCGCGCTCGTCGACGCGTGACCACCTCGCGCGAGCTCTCGAACTAATCCTCTCGCCGCGAATCGAGCCGTCGTGCCGTCCCCGTCCCCGTCCCCGTCGCGCCCGATCCGCGCGAGCAGCGCGGACGTCGCGCCCGACGTCATCCGCGCCGGTTCCGACCCGCGCTCGCGCTCGCGACGTCGGCGGGCGAGTGAGGACCGCGCGACTTCAAAACGAGACTCGTCAGAAGATGGACGTCCCCGGGGCGGTGGTGTCGACGCCCGTCAAGCGTCCGCCCTCGAGCGATGACGGCGCGCGCGTGTGTGAGTCTCCCATCGCCGCGCTCGCGACGACGACGACGATCGGTGGCGGCGGCGTCGTGAAGGGCACGCCGGTGAAGAGGGGGACGGTTGCGCCCGCGCGCACCATCCGAGCGCCGCACGACGCGAACGCGCGAGACGCGCTCGTGTTCGCCACCGAGAAAGAGTGCGAGACGCACGCACGGGCGCGCTCACCGTTCGCATCGTCCGCGACGCATCAAGACGGGGTGACGTGCGATCCTTTCGTGGCGAGGAAACTGCGCGCGCATCAACGCGAGGGCGCGAGATGGATGTACAGAGCGCTTCACGGAATGGACGCGACGGCGACCACCACGAGCGGACGCGAGGGCGTTCGAGGGGTTTTATTGGCGGATGAGATGGGTTTGGGTAAATCGTTGCAAGTTCTCGCCGTGTTGTGGACGATGTTGACGCAGGGACCTCGCGGAAAACCGACGTGTCGACGTGCGGTTTTAATCTGTCCGGCGTCGCTCATAGGAAACTGGGGCGCGGAATTTAAAAAGTGGCTCGGAGACATTCGCGTGCAGGCGTCGCTGGCGGAGGGGAACGCAGAAGCGGTCGATCGAGCGTGCGATCGATGGTGCGTGGAGCCTCGGGAGGATTCCAAGAGTTCTTTCGATCGTTGGCCGGTGCTCGTGATGTCGTACGAAACCGCGAGACGACTGGGACCGAGAGTGGCGGCGATGAAACCAGATCTTTTGGTATGCGATGAAGCGCACAGATTGCGTAACGCGATGGGTTCGCAAACGATGAGCGCACTTCGTGAAATAAACGCGCCCATGCGCGTGTTGCTCACGGGTACTCCAATACAAAACAATTTGAACGAGTATGCATCCGTCTTGGATTTCGCCCAGCCGGGATTGCTCGGAGCGCTGGAGGACTTTCAACGCGACTTTACGCAGCCGATTCAGAGGCAGTACGAGCGCGGTGCGAGCAAAAGTGAAATCGAGCTCGGTCGTAAGATGGCTGCCGAGCTCAACAGACGAACGGCGGGGAAAATCCTGAGTCGGAAATCTTCTACGAATGCGGCGTATCTGCCAAAAAAGACAGAACTTGTCATTTTATGTCAATTGACCTCTGCACAGAGGCAAGTGTATGAGGCCGGAGCGAACCTAGTCGAGTCGTGGACGTCGGTAGATAAAAACCGATCATCTGGTGCTGCGGCCTTATGTGCGATCGGGCTCTTACGTCAGGTGGCGAACGAAGTTGATCAAATTCTTCAGGCTGACGTGATGCAAGCGACGGCCACGGTGGAAAATGAATTGGATGCGGAGGTTGAATCGGACGAGTTCTCCCGCGCGTCGGCCTCTGACACGTCGGCGCAAGAGTTGAAAAAGGTCATGGCCAAAGCTCTGCCGGACGATTATTCAGGTGGCGCCGCTGGTTCTGGGAAATTTATGGTGCTGCAACACTTGCTTGAATCTCTTGCCGAGCGCGCTGATACCACCGAACGCGTTGTGATCGTCTCGGGATATTCTGCGTCACTCTCAACCGCAGAAAACATGTGCAAAAAATTAAATTTATCGACTTCCCGCCTCGATGGGACAGTCGCGGTCGATTTACGTACCTCGATAGTCAAGGATTTTAATTCTGGTCACGGCGGGAGAGTGATGCTTCTCTCCGTCGTCGCCGGTGGCGCTGGCTTGAACTTAGTCGGCGCAAATAGGCTGATTCTCATGGATGTGTCGTGGAATCCCGCACACGATCGCCAAGCGATGGGACGAATTTGGCGCGACGGTCAGAGGAAACCGGTCACGATTTATCGCCTCATAGCGGCGGGCACGGTGGAGCAAAAGGTGTTTGAGCGCCAGCTAGGCAAAGAAGTGCTCAAGAGTACAGTCGAGAGCGGTTACGTCGGGTACGAAGGAGACGGATTCACGACGAAAGATTCGCTCGAAGGCATCGTGAAATTCACCGGCGATGACTTGGATTCAAAGGTAGACTGGGGTCGATCCGTGGCGACAGCGGGGGCGTGTCCGCTGCTCGACGACGCGCACAAGCAGCTGAAGGAGATGACTTTCAGAGTCGTCAACGTTTCCGATGAAACTCAAACCGCGAAAGATTCGAGTCAGAAATCCCGAAAAGAGTCCATGGAAGAACGAATTAAAAAATCAGCTCCGGAACGCCGTGCTCTTGAAGATGTATTTCGTCCTACGAAGAAAGTTAAGAAATAGAGATGAACGAACTTGTAACTGTTCATAGCCGTCCTCAGTGCACCGCGCACGCCCCGGAATCGCGTCGACGCGGGCCAGGCGCGCCTCGCGCCATCACGAGAGTGCGCGTCCATGTCTGACGATGCGCGCGCCGCGAGCGGTCGCGCGGCGGCGTGCTCTCGTGAGCGATCGAGACACGCCCGAGCAGTCTTGGATGAGTTCTTCTACCCCGTCGTCAAGGCTGCGAGATACAAGCTCGACGCCAAGTGTCCGATAAGCCAAGTTCGGGACATGTACTACGAGCACGAGACTCACAAAGAGCCGGTCAAGTACTCGAAACACTATTGGCGTTCGTTGTACAGCGGCAAGGTGTTCAAGAGTGAATACTACGTTGATAAACACATGGAGAGAAGACACGGTGATAAGATTCCTCCAGAGGCTGACGTGTGTTTAGCAGATCACTGTGATTTATTGCAGTGCGATAGGCATCACTCCTACCTGAAGAATGAACGGAAGAAACACATATGGTGCGATGAAGAGTTCCTCGTCGAAATTCAAGGAAAGTGTCGACAAGTGTTGTCGGATTGTTTTCCGGAAGACATCAGTCCAACGCACGACAGGGCCAAGAAATTAAGCACCTACTTCAACAAGTATTACTGCGACCAGTTGACGTGTCACGGTGTCGACGGGGTTTTCGAGCTATTGGGCTCACACCACGACACGACGAGCGTCGGCTATTATGTAGCGATGGTATTCGTCTTCCTCATCGTCGGACTGTATTACGCGTCGGTTTACTCTTGGACGAGCGGTCGTCGGGTTAGTTTAGACGTGAAACGCGCTCGTCGGCGCGCGCACGCGACTTGGGTCGATCGCATGCCCCAATCAATCGTCAAGCGCTTGAACCTGCGCAAACGCAAGTCACATTGAACACCATTTATTCGCTCGCTGCAGTCTTCGATCGATAGCTTAAACACACTATTCCAATTATTTCATTTCACGTCTCCTTTGCACGTCTCGACTGGTCCGGCCATCGCGCAAGCGCAAATCGCTGACAGCGCCGCGCACGCTCGCAGTAATCCACATTCTTCGCCTCGTTCCGGAGAAGGAGCGCTTTCGGACGTCGTCCAGGGTGCTCCCTCTCGCGGTGACGTCGCTATGGAAGCGGATCAGCGCGCGGGCGATGACGTGGTCGATCTCGTCGCGTCCTTCACGACGCGCTTAGCGCTTGACGACGCTGAAGAGGCGCAAGCATCCACGTCAAAGATGCTTACGAAGACGCAACGAACCATCGAGTCGTGCGGGTGGACATCGTTCTCGATGGAGATGGACCGAGCGAAACGGGGGTCTAACTCGCGTGAGGTGTACGAAGACGCGCTCGCGCGGCTCATGCGTGCGCGCGCAGCGACGCAAAGCAAGTCTAAACTACGACTGTGGTGGTTGTGCGTGCTCGAAATTACGAGCGCACTCAGGGAGAAGAGCGACGCCACGGCGGCGGGGGTGTGGGACGACGTGTGTCAGACACTGATGGAAGACGTGAGCGGTTTGGCGAAAACGCTCGGTGCGGCTCCGGACAGAGAGATGTGGGCGGAAATAATGGACGAAGTCGCGCAGGTGAATCCAGTCGTCGCTTCTCGAGAGAAAACACTCACTCTGGCCGCGCGCGGCTTGTACGCGTTAGTGCCGGACGCTTTCATCAAACAAGCGTCGGTAGCATTGAAAGCACGTCAAAATAGTCAGATATTTCGCGAAGAACTGTACTGGGTGCTGTTCACGATGAGCGCCATTGATCCTCTCGATTCTGGTGGATACGTTCGCTTGGTTCAGTTGTTGGAAGAATTCAATCCAGCTATATGGGGAGGGTCTTACAGAAAGAGCGACTTCAGGCACTATTTGTCGACGATGTTGACTGTGATTTTATGTAGATGTCTATCGCGTAAACGGCCCGAACGGGGCAGTGTCGACCTTTCTGTGGTGAGGAAGGTACAGGCAGACGTGGTCAAGTGGTTGAATGACAATGAGAAAAAGCACACTGCGGCGGGACTTCCACTGTTAGGAGCTCTCGCAGGGCTCGAATTGACGCAAGAAATGACGTCACCCGAACGGGTTCCCCAGTGGCGAATCATATTGGAAAGTAGAATTTTGAACGGCATTGACCAGAAGTTGAAAATATCGAGTTTCCTCAGAACAGTGCAAGGTATCGTTTTGGGGATTTCAATGGAACAGACTGAGGTAGTGACTCTTGCGGTACAAAGTTTAGCGACGTGCGTTCGCGCGATGAAAAGGTCAAGCGTCACGTCGGACGAACCAGAGCGTGCATTTGTTCTCGCAGGATGCGCTTTGGCATTCAAACGAACGGCAACACTTGAAGACACGGAAATTATGGCGCTACTTCAGGATGGACAAGACGATGTGATGCTTGCTGCGTTCTGCGTTGTGTGCGCCGATATTTTGCGCAGCATGAACGTCGATCAGGTTCTGTCCAATGCAGCTTTAACTGAGTTCATCGATGGTGGATTACAAAAACTGACGACAACGAATCTTTCGTTGTTTTCGCCAGTAGTTACAGCCGCTGCTTTGTCGTGTTCTCGGTTCGTCGAACCGAGTAAAATATCGTCCGATATGATAGACTTTGCATGTACGAAAATGGCGCATTCATCTGTGATAGTAAGAAATGATGCAGAATCATTCTTGCTACACGCGATGCGAGAGAAAAGTGAACTTCGGGATGGTGTGCTGCAGGCTCTATCATCCTGTATCCTCAATTTACGGGAGTTTTTACCGGCTGAGCGACTCTCAGCGATATCATCACTTGTCAAGGTTTGTAAAACGTGGAATGCCGCTCTTCAAAGTGAAAGTAATCGAGTTGTGCAGTGCAACGTTGAACGAGCAGAGGCAGCGGCCCTACTGCTAGTTTGTGACGCAGATTTTTCTGTTCGACAAAACGCCATCGAAGCTCTGAAAGAAATCTCGAGTTTAAATGAGCTCATCAATTCAAAAAGTAAAGGCGACGTGAATGCGGCGGGTACATCGGTTTACTCAGTTTTGAAAAAATACTTGGAAATTGCAGATCTCTCCACGTTTATTCGAGAAGTCAGCCACGGCGCTGCGATAGAGTGTAGTGCCGTCTACACGACAGCTCATGCGCAAGCTTACCAAAGAATTCAGGCATTGATGGTTGCCGAGGGAGATGGCAAGAATTTAGTCGTACCGATCAAACCTTCTGAGTATAAATACAACCTTTGGCTCAATTACATGATATTTGTTTGCTCTGCCGAAACGACGAGTGGTGTCGTCAATGACACGCAGCAAGTCGTTACTATTGGTCACCGAGGCTCTCTTTCGGGATTGTTAAAAACAGTCATGCCTAGATTAGGCCAATCTACTGGAGAAGTTGACGCCATCATGCGACTCTTCCGAGTTTTACCGAGTCAATCCAAGTCAATGGTACTCACGGCACTGTTGCCGTCGCAAAGTATTTTGATGAAATCAACGTTTGCGAGTCGTTCAAATCGAGAAGATTTCAACATGTTGATACGATTTGGGCAAGTTTACCAAGATTATGCGGTGAATGGAGTTTTTTCCTTGACGCCTGATTTAACACAAAGTTTGAATGCGGCGGTTGATTTTGTGCTGATGGTGTGTTCCCACTTGAAAACAATGACACACAGCCAGGCACCAAAAGAGATAAACCAACTGAAATTCTCCGCAGCTACCATCCTGAGCTTTGTGCTTGATGATGGCGCAAAAGTAGGAACTCTTCCCGCGGTCACACAGGCTGAATTGTGGAAAAATCTTCACGAATGGCAAGAGTCCTCGAACCCATTGTTACCGACTGATATGAATGTGACGACGTCGCGTGAATACATTCGCACGATGATTCAGGAATTTGCTTACGATTACAGACGCGCTCCAACAGAAGGTGATGTGAGTTTTGCGTCGAGAGAAGCGTTGGCTTCCTTGAGCGCTGGAGAGCACTTCTCAAAGGAATTGCCGAAACAAGTTTTGATGTGGGTCAACAAGCTCGTTGAGTTGTCGAATGATTCAAGTATGGAGTTGGCAAGAAGAGTGACTTTTCGTCTGTTGCAAGCAAATCATGCGCTCTTTGAGAGCTCATTGGACTTTTGTTATTCTTCGTCAGAAGACGTGTCCAACTTTCACATGAATATTCTCTCAGAGCTGGGTCCACTCGCGTTGAAATCTCTTCCGACTCCGCAGCTCATCTCGGTGGTTCTTCACAAGATAATGAGTTCTGATCAAGACATTCAATCAAGTTCTGGCGCGCTTTTAGCGATCATCCAAGCTAAGTGCGGTGTCAAGCGCCAACGGACCGATCGTGTAGAAATAAAAGATGAAGCTCAGCTCGGCGAAGAGTGTGAACTCATCATCAGGACAGACACACAACCCGTTGAAGAAATTCTTCTCGAAACGTGGAAAAGGCGACTCGATGGGACAGGTCGAAAGGGTTGCATCCAGACTAAGTTATGCACATCTGCTCTGATTCCTTGGATCTCAGCTCTGCACCTTCCACACTTAATGGCTACCGGCAAAGCCGATGAAGTTTTACTCGGTTTATTTCGAATAACGACAGATGTCAGCGAGCATCAGTGGGACACATTGAGTGGACTATGGGAGGCCATAGGGGCCCAGCCTAGAAATGTAGTCCCGGCGATCAGATTTTTGCAGGAAATAGTTCCGAGAACTGATGCTACAGGTCGAGACAAGTTGACTTTGAAAGTGGCAAAAGCTGCATGTGGCTGGCTCGTGCGCACGTCTCCGCAACAAGCGATTGATCAGTTGGTGTACACCATCACGTTTCGCGCGCTAGATTCGGATGAGAATGACGCATCCAAAGTCGCGCCGAGAGATTCATCATCTCAAGCTGTGACGATTTCTTCAGCGGATGTCGGGATTATTCTCCTTTCTCAACTCGCGATCGATCACCGTGAAGATTTTCGCTTTCATTTACCAGTGCTCGCACACGCTGTTGTGGTGACGCTCATCGTTGTCAATCAGCCAGTGGTACGACAGCACTGCGGTGAACTTCTTTGCAATTTGGCGGTGGGTAAATCTGGCGGCGTCTCCCTATCAAAAACCAAAGATCCTGTGTATCGCATGATGAGACTTTTCATCGAGGACGACGCTCATCCGTGGAAGCTGAGCAAGATCAGACGCCTCATCGATGTTCTTCCACGCGCCATCGATTTGGATGAAAATTTGCCGCAGAGATGGGCAAATGAGGGGCGAAGATGGATTTTGAGATCGCCATCGTTCTCATTAGCGTGTGCCTCGGCGAAGACGTTAATTTTCCTCAACGCACCCCTCGATGAAGAGGCTTTCACGTCTCTTTTGTCGGCCACTTGCATGTGCGCGGCGATGTCTGGAGAAAGCTTGGATGTGAAAAAACGTGAAATGGCGAGTGATCTCGCGCAGTGTCTACTCAAGACTCTCAGTACGTCACTGTGGGGGATGGATCCTCATAAAGTATTGATGTATACGCCAGTCTTTTGGTGCGGTGCGATGTGCCTGAGGACGTACGACGAGGCTCTTTATTCTTGCGCCATCGACGTTCTGTGCGTTTTCCTGTACAAGTGTCCTTTGGATGACTCGAGCATGACGTTTGATGTTATCACATCATGCGCTCCTCTTCCTCGTGGATCATATTACCCCGAAATACCCATGGTTGAGAGCTATGCAGAGCTGCTCTCCATAATTCCGGAAGAGATGCCCAAACCTGAGATTTCGTGGAATCACTTCGTCTTGTTGGTTCTCAAAGGCCTGTTCAAATCGAGCACTTTCGCGCGTTCGGTGCGAGTGTTGGCTATGCTTGTTCCTAACTTATCAGCCCATCATCGATGGAACGGAGTGGAACTGAGCGTTCTCATTTCCTATGCTTTGATCCCGCTCGTCCTCGCGGCGGTCGAAGACGGGTCGTCTGCGGCTATCGGTGACATCGAGGCGCGCACGATCGCGCACAGGATCGCTCAAGGCTTACGCCGAATAGATACAAATCTTTCATCGTCACTCTTGAGGTTTTCCTCGACGAAAAACGACCGAGACGGCGCGTTGTTGACGAGCGCGTTTGTGTCGACGCTCGCCGGGCGTCCTTCGGACCAGTCGCATTTGCCGGTGCACTGGCTGCGCGAGTTTTCCCTCTGCGCCGATTCTTCGATGGCCACGAAGATTTTAGAAATCTTATCCAAGACCCCGAAGACGTCCAAGTCCATCAACAGAGATTTCTCAGACTCGTGGTCCGCGACGAAGGGTGAGCCGACCATGGCGGACGCGTCTTACGGCGTGTTGCTCAGCGCGCGTCTGGAAACGGATAGCAAAAGCTCCGTCCCGACGTGCTTAGAATGACAAAACCTACCAGTAGCGCTATTAGTTATTGTACCATTACAACGAAATCCTCGTACCCCTTCACCAACAATCCATGCAAGAATCAACGAAAATCAAAGACACAATCCAACGAATCGTCACCGCTCGTCGTCCAATCGAACGGGATCCGAGCCCAAATACACCGGCGGCCACATCGGAGGATCGTATCCTTTCCCTCCCAGCGGATTACACCGCATGATTCGCCACGCCGTGAGCACGAACCCTTTCTTCGTACCGTATTTCTTATACGCCTGTCTCGCGTATTCGGAACACGTCGGCACGAAGCGACAACTCTTCGGCAACGCCGGCGAAATCTCTCGCTTGTAAAAGTCCAACAAACCCATCGCCACGCGCATCGCCAACGAATCCTCGTCCACTCTCTCACCCTTCTCACCCTCCTCCTCCCCCCGCGCGTCTTCCTCTTGCCCTCCGCGCGCCGCGACGACGCGCGTCCGCCCTCCCGTCGTCACCACCACCGCCTCGGCCCGACGCCGTCGTCCACCCGCGTTCGCCCCGCCCTCGCGTCCGCGCCCTCTCCCGCACCGCGCGCACGCCCTCGGCGCCACGCACGCCCGTCGCATCGCGCGTCTCTCTCTCTCTCTCTCTCTCTCGCGCGCGTCTGAGGACGTCCCCGTCGGCGAGAGGAGGCGACGCGATTCATGCACGTCACGCATTCATTCATGCGCGCACTTTTCGCCGTCAAAACGCGTCGTCGCGCGAACCGAGCCGAACGGTGGATGAGAGCGAGAAGACGATGAGCGCGCGACGTTCGACCGTCGTCGTCAAGGTGGGCACGAGCTCGCTGCTCGAGACGGAGAGCGGACGTCTGCACCTGTCCCAACTGTGCGGCGTGTGCGAGACGGTGGGGAGGCTGCGGAGAGCGGGACGCGGGGTCGTCCTCGTGAGCTCGGGGGCGGTGGGGGCGGGTATGGTGAAGATGGACATTAAACCCGGGCCGGTGAAGCCGACGTTGGCGAGGAAACAGGCGTTGGCGGCGCTCGGGCAACCGCATTTGATGAGGTACTACGAGGATGTCTTCAACTCGTTGGGGGTGAAGTGCGCGCAGGTGTTATTGACGCTGGAAGATTTGAGTAATCGGAAGAGATACGTGAAGGCGAGGCGAACGTTTGAGCAATTGTTTGAACTCGGGGCGATACCTGTGGTGAACGAGAACGACACGGTGGCGGTGGAGGAGTTGAAGTTCGGGGACAACGATTCGCTGAGCGCGCAGGTGGCGGCGTTGGTGGATGCAGAATATTTGTTTTTATTGACGGATGTGGATGGGCTGTACACGGCGAATCCCTCGAGCGATCCGACGGCGGTGAAAATTCCCGTCGTGGAGGACATCAACGCGCTCGAGGTGGACGTGAACTCGGGGGCGGGATCCAACATGGGGACGGGTGGGATGGTGACCAAGCTCACCGCCGCGAGAATCGCGAGCGCGGCGGGATGTCAGACGGTGATTTGTCTCGCGTCGGTGCAATCGACGGCGATAGAGGACGTGTTAGAGGGTAAAACGGGGATCGGTACGGTATTTTTAGCCGCGAAGAAGAGCGCTCAAGGGAAGAAGCGCTGGTTGTTATCCGTGCCCATCAAGGGTGACGTGCACGTCAACGAGGACGGCGCCAAGGCTGTGCTCAACGGGATGGCGTTACCGGTCTCCAACTGCGTTTCGGTCGAAGGAAACTTCGAGGTGCAAGAGAGCGTGCGAATACTGGACGAAAATGGCGCCGAACTCGGGCGCGGACTCTCAAACTACGCCTCTGGTGCCATTCGAGATTTTCTCCAACGTGGTCCCAGCGTCGCCGACGACGAGTGGGACGACGACTTGGACCTGGACGGACCCTCGGAACTGATAAGCTCGAATAACGTGTGCATCACCAACCCCTAGACGCGTGCCTCCTCCATTGTAGTGCGATGGTTTCGAACAAAATAAAAAAGATAAAGCGTATCAGATACGTATCGCGTACAAGTTTCGATCTTGTGACCTCTGGGTTATGGGCCCAGCGCGCTTCCACTGCGCCAACGCGATGTGTATTGGTAAGGCGAAACGCCAATAATATACAACTCTGGGGCACGAAAAATGTATACGAATTAGAAAAAAGCAAGATGTCGCAAAAGTTATGGGTTGAAATTGGACGCGCGTTGACCGAGACGAGACGGAGACGAAACTCGTTCGCACACGCCGACGCGCGAACGGGACGACGCGAGCGACGACCATGTCGGACGACGCGACGGAAAACGACGTCGCGAGTCAAAAGACGACCGAACCGCAGTTTAAGACGGAGCGCGAGGTGATCGACTACTTCACGACGCTCTCGCAAGAGGTGAACCTGGCGAGAGGGAAAATCGGTGAGCTCGGCGTGAGCCTGCGCGAACACGTCAACGTGCTGCAAAACGTCAAAGATCTCGATCCCTCGAGGCGATGCTTTCGCTCCGTGGGCGGCGTGCTCGTCGAACGCACGGTCAAAGAGGTCATTCCCGCGGTGGAGACGAACGCGGCCAACTTGCAAAAGGCGATCGACGCCATCAAGGAACAGTGCGCCGTCAAGGAGGCGGAGCTCGAGGCGCTGCGACGAAAGTATAAGATTCGAGTGCAGGGTGAGGAGGGCGACGGCGCCGCCGCGGGAGGGTCGGCGGCCAAGTCGAGTGGAATCTTAGCGTAAATCAGTTAATCATAGATGTGTGTGTAGTTGCAAACGAAGACGATTTCGGAGAACCACCGCACTTGGCGGCGACGACAATTACGCGACGTTTCTCGCGCGCGAGTCGTCGAGCGAGACGCGATGGACGACCCGATCGTGTTTTTAGACATCGCCGTCGGCGCGCGTCCCGTCGGTCGAATCGAAATCGCGTTGTCTTCGAACGTGGCGCCCAGAACGTGTGAAAACTTTCGAGCGCTCTGCACGGGCGAGCGCGCGAGCGCGCGAACGAGAAAGCCGCTGCACTTTAAAGAATCGTCGTTTCATCGCGTGATACCGGGTTTCATGGCGCAGGGCGGGGATTTCACCCGACATAACGGCACCGGCGGCGAATCCATCTACGGCGAAAAGTTCAAGGATGAAAATTTCGAGCTCAAACACGACGCGCCGGGCGTGTTATCGATGGCGAACAGCGGACCGAACACGAATGGGAGTCAATTCTTTATTCTCTTCGAACCGGCGCCGCACTTGGACGGGAAACACGTCGTGTTCGGTCGCGTCGTTCACGGCTTGGAAGTATTGGAAGAAATCCAAGCCGTCGGCTCGGCGTCGGGCGCGACGAAAGAGGCGGTTCTCGTTGTCGATTCCGGGCAGCTCAGTTGACGCATCGCGCGCGTCATTCTTTCATTCGTGTAATATATGTACTCTAGTGACGTTCTCTCGTCTGTCGCGCGTGGAAATCGACGTTGAAACGCTCTCGCTCGGCGCGGCGCCCTCGGCAACCAGGGGACGTTTCCCAGAAACCGAGACCGAGGCGTCACATGCTAGCGCGCGGCGCGGTGAAGCGTCTCTCGTCTCCGTGCAGACGAATCACGCGCGCGTCCGAGCGTCGTCGCGACATGTGTGCCTCACCCTGCGCCGCCGCGGTGGCGAACATCACCGCCACCTTTGACGACGTCAAGGACATCTCTTTGCGTCCGCTCCCGAAGAGCGATGCCGCGCCCTCGTTCGCGGCGTCGACGCTCTGGAGGGAGAAACCGTGCGTCATCGTCGTCATGCGTCGACCCGGATGAGTGCTGTGCCGCGGGGAGGCCGTGAAGCTGTACGCCAAGAAGAGCGAGTTTGACGCGCTCGGGTGTACGCTCGCGTGCGTCCTCAAGGAGGGACTCCCCGCGGAAGTGGAGGAGTTTAAGAGAGACTTTTGGCCCGAACACTTATACTTGGACGAAAACAAAGGATTCTTCCGAGCGGTGTGGGACGGTGAGCTCAAGAAGGGGTCGATTGCGACGTTTTTGAATCCGTTTTCGCGCGTGTGGAAAAACGTGAAATCGGCGCAAAAGGCGGGCGTGGAGAACTACAATATAAAGGGTGAAAGTCTTATCAAGGGTGGGTTGTTTGTCATGAAACCCGGATCCAAGGGGGTGCAGTACCAGTATCAAGAGCGACAGTTTGGCGATCACGCGCCCGTAGATGACGTTTTGAACGCCGCGAGAGCGGCCGCGAACAGTTAGCGTACGCGCCCGATTCAGTAAATGTTTGATTGTTTTGACGCCGTGCGAACGATGATCGACGTGACGCGATAAACGGAGAATCTTTGTGTTTACAAGGATCGTTTCATCGCTGATTTTGGTCCTCGCACGCGCGGTAAGCGGTAGTGTAGTAAAATGTCTCATCTGTACAAACGCGTCCATCGCCGATTCGTCACGTCTCGTCTTCGTCCTTCGTCTTCTCATCTTCTCGATCGGAGAGTTTGTACACGAGCACGGGTATTTTACATCGATGCAGGCAGTAATTGCACACGCTTCCGATGAAAAACTCACGAAGACGGCTCTTCGAAGACGACATCACGACGAGCCCGCAGGCGTCGTCGGTGAGGGTTGATTTTTCAACTAAAATTTCCCCTATCGACGACGTCGTCGTATCGTACGGCACCACGTCCATCACAAACTCCATCTTTGCATCCTCCAAGACGGGCGCGAGATGTTCGTTCATCCACTTCAACGCCTCGTTTCTCCAGGCGGTTTCCTAGGAATCGATCGAAAACGCGTCAATCCATCCGTCCTCGTCCTCGTCCTCGTCCGTCCTCCTCCCCTCTCGAACCGACGTCTCGCACCTCGTGAAACACCTCGCGACGCGACATCGGCGTCGTTTGATGCACGTATTGCATCCCTCCTCTGATGACGCGCGAAAAAACACAACACACCGATCGCGTCGTTCATCAATCAATCAATCAATCGCTCGCTCGCTCGTCGTTCGCGAACCTTTTCGTCATCCGGCGCGTACGTAAAATCGCCAGTCATCGCCGACACCGCGTCGGACGTCGGAAACGTCCTAC
>MPLT02100963.1_pt1 | contig 21031 bp, 12 predicted proteins | sample 1617391 | NCBI WGS metagenome assembly MPLT02 (sample SAMN05944800, study PRJNA350692) | marine metagenome | biome: marine; feature: ODZ; material: water; isolation source: 70 m water sample filtered on 0.2 um supor filter | place: Pacific Ocean | collected 2012-04-08 | depth 70m m
AACTAATTTTAGAGCTCCTTTAATTAAACTACCAAGAGCTGAATTATCAATAAATTTAATAAATGATTTTACACCGTCTATTACAGTATGGATTATAGTTCTTATAGTTTCAAGGAAATGAGTTAATCCAACCTCAAATTGGTCTGATCTTATAAAACTCATAAACCCGTCTTCAAGAGCTGCAATATCACTACCAAATACTTTAAGGAATATATCTCCAATACGTTTCATAATTTGTTCTATTACAGATAGACCGGTATCAAGTTTATTCAATACCTTAACCTGCTGGTCCATTAATTTACCCTCTTTTCCCTTTCTTTTATTTGCCTCATCTTCTTGAGCTTTTTTGGTTTCATTACCTTTAAGCATCTTTTCCATTTCGCCAAGTTCTAATCCTGCTGCTTTAGCCATTGCCTCTTTTTGGAAGATATTCATTTTATTAAATTCTTCAATACCACCCATCTGTTTAAGAACTTCTTGAGAAGCTCCTAATGCATCTCCAGACATCGCTAATTCTCTAGCCTTCTGAAGATTAATATTTTTACCTGTAAGTAATTGTGCTTCCATTTCAGCTTCAATAGAACTTTCAAAGTCTAATAGACCCTTTGCTACTTTGGCCATATCATCCATTGATATACCCATACGCCTAGCTTCAATTGCCGCCTTTCTCACATTATCAGCTGTTCCACCAAACATTGTTCTTGTTTCAGTTGATGCATTGGCTATATCCTGGAATACCAATTGAGCATTTAATCCATACATATCAGTCATGGCATATGTTGATTCTACCATAGCGGCAGCTGCATCTTCAGAAAATCCTGACATGAGCATCATATTATCCATTACCTTGGCGGAATCTTCTGCACTTAATCCAATGCCCAATCTTAATTTAGTAGCGGAATCTACTAATTTACCTGTTACATTATATACACTACCTAATTGATCCGATAGTGCTGCTGTCATTTCAGCTGCTCCTTCTAATGATGAAGCAAATCCTTCACCAGAAGCTCTAAACCTATCTTGCATTTGTTTAGCTAGTGCTAAATTTCTTTCTTGATATACTCCCTGACCTGCTAGTGCTTTATTAACTCTATCTTGTTCCTCTGCTAATTGCAAACCCCTTTGACGCATTGTTTCATAACGCTTTAATCCAACTGCTAATAAACCAGTCATAAGGGTTAAAGGATTTGTTACTATATTTTTTAATGTAGAGAATATTTGACCGGCGGCTCCAGTCTGGTTCTCCATTGTGTTTAATATATCTTTACTTAATTTTGCTCGACGCTCCTCCATCTGTTCAGCTTTTGATGCTGCTTCTAATCCCTTCTGTGCTAATTGAAGTTTTTCCACATCTTCCATGTTACCTGCTGCTTTAGCTAAAGCTATTTCATTAGCAAGGTTTCTTAACTCCTCTTCATATGGGACTATCTCTGTTTCAAATCCTAAAGCTTCTGCTAAAAATTTTCGTCGGCTTTTCATACTAGCAGCAACTTGTTGCTGAATCTTCTGAACACCATCTATAGTATCGGATACCCCTTCTAATTCTTCCCGTCTTTTTGCAGTAAGGTTACCCATCAATTCTTCCTGTATTTGCATTTTGGAAGAAAATTGGGCGGCTATTTGTAATTTTTTAGCCATATCATTATATACAGCCGGTCTTCCTGCTTCCTGTCTAAAAAATTCTTTCGAGTCGTCAGTTATCTTTTTACGTATAGCTTGTTCATCACCTAACGACTTTACCTGATCTCGTTTAAGGTTTGTATTTCTTTGTGCAAGTTCATTGGCTCTGGCTCTCTCTGCATTTGCCTGTTCCTCTGCTACTAATATCTCTCTTTGAATTTTTCCTCGTCTTCGTTGATCACCTTCAGCTTGTGCTGCTGTTCGTAATTCTTCTAATTGAGTTTCAAGTATTTGGGCTTGACGTTCGGAATTTTTTTGTAATTGTTTTCCACGCTCAACGTATATCTGATTGAGCCTTTCTTCACTATTTATAAAATCTTTTGGGTCTATTCGCCTAGCCATGAACTATCACTCCACTATTTTTTGGATTTATTACCAATAACATACCAATCGTATATCTTTGCCCATTTATCATAATGATGAGCAAATGCAGGGCTTTCTTTTCTACGGTTTTGAACTGCGTTTTCTAAATCTTTTGTAGCTTTTTCGAATTCCTTAGTATATCTTTTTAATTTAGCATCGTTTTGCATAGCTATATAAAACTTACCTCTTTTATGAGTAGTTTTTAATAATCCCCATAATTTACTAAGGATGCCTTCGTTCATTTTTGGTGTTCTTGCCATAGTATAATTCTCCTACATTCTATTAGTATAGTATAGATATAAATATGTAAAAAGTATAAAATACTATGATTTTACTGAGGGTGGTCTGTGAACTTTTGGCTTTTGCGTTTCGGTTTGCTTGCCTTCATTAGCATCATTTTGACGTTTTACTGCATCAGCTACTTCTTTCAGATAAAATTTACGTAAGTATAAAGGCATATCATATACATCTGCATGAGTAAAGCCCTTACCATAATATGTAAGTGTAAATATGTCCTGATGAATTATCGGTTTATGACTTGGAGTTAGGCCAAAAAAACCCGCTGTCGATCGGAAGATCGACTACCTCATCATGCCCGCAGTGTTCACAATCAAATCTAAATTGCATTGCAACATCTGGTCCAATATTTTTAATTTGTCTACGTAATTCTAATGAATCTCGCGCCATTAATTCATTATCTACAAACTCTCTAATAGATTTAGTATCTCTATTACCATCAATAGCTATAATCTGGTGCTTTAGTCTAGTAGTTAATTCCTGACTAGGACCATTTTTAGCTGCGAATTTAGCAATACCCTTTAATTCAGCTTCTAAAGCTTTATCTTTACGGCCTGTCATTAATTGAAAAGTAATTTCTCTTTTAGATACTGGTAAGATAGTCTTAAATTCATTTAATCCTTTTTCATATTGAGAAACATCTATTTCCTTATGAGGTAATTGTGATAAATCAATTATTAATTCATTCTTTTCACCACAAGCAGGGCATTTGAATCCTACTTCATAGTCTTTACCATATCCTAATATTCTAGCTGCTATCATAATAGCATTCTTATCACCTGTTAGAATATCATCATAATTACATGGAGTAACTATTAATCCTCTTAATAATTTATCGAGTACTACACCCTTTTTGATTAGATTAGCAGAGGTAAGGATATCCTCATCTCTTGCTGACATGTATCTCATTTCAATCTGACCAGAAGCTAAAGGATGGTCTTTTGGGTAAAACCATCCTTCGCTTGGTAGATCAACGATTTCCGTTGGGTATTTTGAATTGATCTGAGGTGCTGCCTCAGGTTGTGTGCTGTTTGTAGACTTCTTTTCGTCTGCCATAACTTATTCTCCTATTTTTTAATAACTTTTTGTTGTTGCTGATTAGTACTGTAGTATTGCGTAATCGTATTTAAGGGTAAGTCCCATAGTTACGAATGCTTCACCACTTGACCAATCTAAATCACCTGCTGTTGTAGATAGTATGAATGCACCTTTAAGTGTCCATTCTTCTACCTTATCACCTACAGGCCCTAATACATTAAAAGTAATGTCCTTTTTGTAGAAATCAGCGTATCCATCTCGACCAGTAACAGATTCGTGTGATAGTCTAACCCACTCCATTACAGCTTGTGCTGCTGATGGAACTACAGGATCATATAATTCAATTGATACATCTTGCCAGTCACCTTTTCCTTTAAGTTTTCTTTTGACGTTGATGTGATCAAGAACTACCTCACCAAATGTAATTGATGGTCTTGAAGTTTTCTTAATTAAATATGCAGGGATACCATCTATATACATGATAAACCTGTTTTGCATTTTTGGTTCAAATGCGGTAAACATTGCTTCTGTTGGGTCGATTAATTGTGCCATTTGTTCTCCTCGTTTATTCTGTTTCTACATATATAAATATGTATCTTTATAAAAAGTATCCTCTTTTTTTAATTATTATTCAGGGAATACCGCTCCTGTTGGTAAAATATTAAAGTCTAATATAATAAATTCTGCTGCTTTAGCTGGTTGTAAGAATATCTCACCGATCATTTGATTTCTATCAATTACATCTGGAGTATTATTCGATTCATCCATTATTACTTTGAATGCGTAAATACCTTGTCTTTGTTGAACACTTTCAAAGTATGGATTAGCTATGTTTAAGAATCTATTTCTAGTAGCTGTTGTATTATTTTCAAATATTAAGTATTTAGTTGCTGATGCAATAAATTTCTTCGCTGCTATTAGTAATCTTCTTACATTGATTCTATCAAGTGCTGAAGGTCTAGCTTGTAAAGTCTTTTGACCCCAAACTGTGATTCCTTCCTTGAACGTTGCAATCGGATTTACTCTTCCTTCATATAAATCATCTCTTTCTGCATGCGTTAATCTTGATTCCACTTCTAGAGCTCTAGTTAACATACCTCTATTGAAACCAGCTGGTGCAAACCATTCGAATGCTACATTATCATTGTGTGATATTACTCCACCTGCTACAACTGATGGCGGAACCCATACTGGTTTGTTAATATCACTATCCATGATTTTAACCCATGGCCAATATGTTGCAGTATAATTCGAATCAAATGATTTTACTACGTTAGTTACTGTAGACATTCCCATACCTTCCATAGAAGATTGCTTACCTATTGGATCCATTATATAGAAAGTATCCGCTCTATCTTCAGCTACATTTTTAGCATATGTAGTTACAGGCGCGTGGTCTTTCATATTTGGACCAGGAGTAAGAATCATGTTAATATCTATTTCATCTGGATTAGATATTGCATTTAATGCTCTCTTATAAGCAAGTGCTCCATCTTTTTCCATTGTTGATAAGTCATATCCTAACATGTTAGTTGCTGATATATCAGATCCTCTAGCTATATATCTAGCTGGATTCAATCCATCAAATCCACCTTGGAAAGGAACCATAAATTTCTTTGTTTGAAGATTTATAGTTGTTCCTGTTGGAGTAATAGCATCACCTGCTCCTGAATCTAATGAAGCTGAAGGGTGTTGGAAGCAATTAGCTAAATTAAATGCTTTATTGTTTCCAGCTGCTGGTGCAGTTCCTCCTGCAGGGCTAGTATCAGGTAAAGGCATTAAATAATTTAAGTTATCTGAATCACTGTAGTCAAATCCGTAGAATACTTTCTTATTATATACGTTATCCAATACTTGAGCACCTTTCTTTGCAAGATTTTTACCTACCATGTCATTATAAGTTCCAGTGTGTCCTTCTCCGTTTCCAATTAATGATGCACTTGGTAAACTACCATGCGTTGCATTTAATGGCTCTAATACAGAAGCAAATCCAAATGGAACTAATTCTGCTGATGTTCCTTTATCCTTAACATCTTCAGGCAATTCTACCCAAACATATCTTGAAAGGTTAGGATAATCACCATACATTGTTACTTTTCCATCTGCATCAATTTCTTGATATCTATCACCAATCACTCTACCTATAAAGTTAGGATTGTCTGGATCTAATGTTAAATTATTCCACTGCTCTACTATCTCTGGTCTTCTATCAGAGTCACCTGATTTTTTCCATGGAGATTGAACTGCATGAACAGATCCGTCAAGATCTACTCTTCTTAATTGAACAGAGAATGTTCCATATTCAGATCCTGCTACAGTTCCCGCGCCTTTCACATTAAGTATACCAACTTTTATTTGGTAATTCATTGCTGGTCCGTGAGCTCTTGTATGGAATTTGAATAGGTTAGTTGTTTTTCCACCAACTTTTTGTGAAGTAATCCATGGTGTTCTTGCTTCATATCCATCTTTTACACTATATCCGTAAGAAATATCATTTTGAATTGATTTTACTTGAACTTGTGCTGATGAATCAGCTGCATAAGATTGTGAAGCATAGTTCTTAAACCACATGTAAGTATATACTGGCTTATATCTATCTTTTGGAGACATACCAAATACTTTAGTTAAGTGATTTGAACTATTAGGATTAACAGATGCAGAATAAGCAGTTGCTGTAGTAAGAATATTACCAGTATCTGCATGACCTGTATCGAAGTTAGTGTTGTTTGTATAAGTTGCGCCTAACGAACCTCCACCTGAACCTGAGAAGTATAATACGAATGATTCCGCGTCAGATCCACCTTGTTGTGTTGTTTGTATAGATGCTGTTAAATTTTGTGATATTGCAGCCCATTCAGGTGCTCCTACTGTTCCTCTTCCAGAAACTGATTGAGAATAGAATGCATCTGCTGCTCTACCAGTTAATGTATTTTCAATAGTAACAGATCCACTGCCTGCTCCTAATGTAGCTGTAAATATTTGTTCTCCGTTTTGAACTACAGAGTTAATTGCGTCTTTAGTTATACGTGCATATGTTCCTGACATATAAGATCCAGAAGCTAAATATGTTTTAGTACTGTGTGTTCCTGCAACTATAGTATTACGTCCACTTGATTGTGATACATAAGCACTATTACCTGCTCCACCATAAGATGCTGAAGTAAGGAATAAGTGTATACTAGAAGCTGATGCTGCATATGATCCTGTTGTAGCATGAACATATTTACCTAAGTCCCAATCTGCTCCTACATGGAATCCATAATTAGAATTTGCATCATCTGCATCTAAATTAGGTTGATCACAGTTAATCATTTTAACTAATGCTTGTGCTTGATTAAATGCATTAGTGCTAGCTTGGAAAAGTCCTACTCTAGATCCCGGAGATCCACCTGCAGGATCTGCAGCACCTTGCACTTCATACGTTAAATCTGTTCCACCTGTTACTCCACCTGGGATAAAGATTACCGCCTTATGTGTTGCTGTAGTAGTAGCTGTAAGAACTATACCTCTACCTGAAGCCATTGTTCCATCACTACCAAGAGATGATGATAAGAATGCTGTTCCGTGTGCTCTATCAGATGGGCTTGTTACATCGCCATTTCCAACCAATGGATCATTAGGTCTTTTCATCGAAGTTGCTACTAATTCATGGTTTCTTTGATCATATCCATGTCTAAATGTTTTTTGATACATAGATGATGTTGTATAACCACCATTTAATATAACATTAAGATCAACCGCATGAACGTGATCGAAATATGTTGCTACTGTTCTAATTGCTCCTGCATATTCTACTCTTACTGGTGCAGCTGCTCCTTTAGAAGCTGAATACCAGAAGAAGTGAGATTCACTTTCTTGATCTTCTCCACCAGTATATCCTGTTGTAGATATATCAGAGTCTTGTGACATATAAGAAGAGTTTAATACAAAGTAACTTCCACTAAATGATCCAGAGAAGTTAGAACCACCAATAGGGAAATGCTTACCATTTTCAGTATCAGTTATAAATTTAGTAATTTGAGTAGCTTTTGCAGTAGAACCTGTCATAGTTAACAAAGTAACTTCTTCCGTTCCATCACCCAACTTAGGTGTAAAGTATGCATCACTATCTACATGCGTAGGGTGATATACTGCTACAACGTTATTACCACCAGCTAATGTGCTACCACCTGATCCACTCATTGCTAATTCCACTAGATACGGTGAATAACCGCTTAATCCTACCACTCTCACAATTGTTACTGTTCCCGCACTTCTTAAATATTCTTCTACTGCATACGGTACATAGCTATCTTGCGTTTTAGGGCCGAATACTTGTTCAAATTCGCTGAATGATTCAACTACAGTTGGTTCGAATGCTGGACCTTTAATTGTTGGTCCTATAATTGCGGCTCCTATCGCTGATATACCAGCTGGTAAAAATGATAAATCACGCTCGTTGGTAAATACGCCTGGGCTTACTATTTTCTCTGCCATGTTTTAACTCCTCTTTATTCTATTATAATATCTTATTCTGGAAAGGCTGCGCCTGTTGGTAAAATGTTAAAGTCTAATATGATGAATTCTGCCGCTTTAGCTGGTTGTAAGAATAATTCACCGATCATTTGATTTCTATCAATTACATCTGGTGTATTATTTGATTCATCCATTATTACCTTAAACGCATACAAGCCCTGTCTTTGCTGAATTGATTCTAAATACGGATTAACTATATTTAGGAATCTATTTCTAGTTGCTGTTGTGTTATTTTCAAATACTAAATATTTAGTTGCTGATGCGATAAATTTCTTAACAGCAATTAATAATCTTCTTACATTAACTCTATCCAATGCAGATGGTTTTGCTTGAAGTGTTTTTTGACCCCATATACAAACTCCTTGTCCAGGGAATGTAGCTATAGGATTTACTCTACCTTCATATAAATCATCTCTTTCGTCATGTGTTAATCTACTCTTAACTTCAATTACTTCTGTAAGTGTTCCTCTATTTAATCCCGCAGGAGCGAACCACTCAAAAGCAACTTTATCATTATAAGCAATTGCACCAGGCACTACCACTGATGGTGGAACCCATACAGGCTTATTAATATCAGTATCAAGGATTTTCACCCATGGATAATATGTAGCTGTATAATTTGAGTCAAATGCTTTAACTGTATCTGTTACTGTAGTAATATTATCACCATATGACGCTGCATCCATTACATAGAAAGCATCTCCTCTATCTTCACATGTGTTTTTAGCATGTGTAGTAATTCCAGAGTGTAATCTATGATCTGCTCCTGGAGTAGCCATCATATTGATATCATACTCATCTGGATTAGATACTGCGTTAATAGCTCTTTTATATGCTAGTGTACCATCTTTTTGTGCTGTTGAGCAATCGAAGCCAAATAAATTAGCTGCAGATATATCTCCTGCTAGACCAACGAATCTTGAAGGATTGAATCCATCAAAACCACCTTGGAATGGCACTGCAAATTTCTTAGTTGCTAAATTAATTGCTGAACCACCTGGAGTAATATTTTCTCCTCTTGGTGTTGTTCCTCCATCTAACGATGCAGAAGGGTGTTGCCAACAATCACTTAGGTTAAATGCTTTATTATTACCAGACGTTGTGTTATCTTTTGGTAAACATGTTAGGTAATTTAAGTTATCTACATTTGTAAAATCAAATCCGTAGAATACTGCTTTATTATAAACACCATCCATGATTTGTTTTTTATTTCTTTCTTCATTACCATTTTCAGATTCACCATAATTACCTATAGTAGATGCAGATGGACAACCTTTGAATGTTGAAGGCACTGGTTCTAATAGAGCAGCGTATCCGAATGGAACTAATTCTGCAGAAATACCTTGATCTTTTACTTCATCTGGTAATTCAATCCAAACATAATTAGATTTATTAGCGTAATCTCCATATACCGTTACTTTACCATCAGCATCTATAGATTGATATCTATCACCAATCGCTCTACCAATAAAATTAGGATTGTTAGGATCTAATGTTAGATTATTAAATTGTTCTACTACTTCTGGTGCTCTATCTGAATCATTTGATTTTTTATAAGGTGTTCTATTAGCTAATACTGAACCATCAACCTTAACTCTTCTTAATTGTAAAGAAAAAGATCCGTATTCTGAACCTGCAACTGTTCCAGCTGCTCTTACATTTAATATACAAGCTTTGATTTCATGATTTACTGATGTTCCATGAGCTCTTGTATGAATCTTAAATAGATTTACTGTTTTACCACCAACCTTTTGAGATACAATCCAAGGTGTTCTTGCTTCATATCCGTTTTTAGTAGCATAAGTGTGTTTGTATGATATTTCTGTTGATGTGCTTCCAGCATCCATATTACCATTATATGATCCGTTACCTACTATTACTGAAGGAACTGTTTTAGATCCTACTGTTGTATGTGCTGCGTAAGATGCGGATGCTGCATTCTTAAACCAATATTTCAAATATACTGGTTTATATCTATCTTTCGGAGTTGTTCCAAATACTTTATCAATAAGGAATTCACTTGAAGGATTTAATGATGCTGAATAAGCAGTGTCACCTGTTTTTGCAATAGTTGCATGATTCTTTGAACCTACAGATGATAAAACTGCATGTCCTGTTGAGAAGTTCGTTGTAGAACCATAAGGTATTGCATTACCATCACCATCTTGCTCTGATGGGTGTGATGAGGCACTTAAAAATAATAAGAATCCGCTTGCATCACCAAAATCTTTTCTTCTAACTACATTATCTTCTGCACTATCACCATTTACACCACATTTAGTATTAGATGCCGATATAGCATACCATTTAGCAGTTGGATCAACCTGACCAGGAGCTAATACAGCTACTGTTCTACCTCCTGCATCTGGAGATGCGTCTAGGTTATAACTACCAGAAACAGCTATATCCAGAGCTTGCTCTAAATATCCTGATAATCCTAAAATTCTTACTATTGTTACTCTACCCGCACTTTTCAAATATTGTTCTACCGTATAAGGAACATAAGATTCTTTTGATTTTGGACCAAATACTGCTTCAAATTCCTTAAACGATTCGATAATGGTTGGTTCAAATGCTGGCCCTTTTACTGTAGGTCCTATAATTGCAGCGCCAATCTCTCCGATTGATGCTGGTAAAAAAGATAAGTCTCTCTCGTTGGTAAATACACCAGGACTAACTATTTTTTCTGCCATGTTTTAACTCCTCTTAATTTTTGGCCGGAGTGAATGTCCCTGTTTGTGGGTCCAAAGTTCCAGCTCCGTATTTTTGATTCAATTCCTTAACTAGTTCACGTTCATCAGTTTCTAGTTGTATAATTTCATTGCGGAGGTTTTCTTCTGCTTGATCTAAACTATCAAGTTGTCTCGAAACCTGGAACTTTTGCAGACTTAACTGACCAAATAAAGCTGTTTTTTGTTGATAGCTTGTTTGGACATCTTGGATTTTTTTTAATTCATCGTCTGTAAATTTTACTTCTTTGCTCATAACTTTCTCCTATTGTTTTATACATTATTTGTCTTAAATAAATATGTAAAAACACACTCAAACACTCATTAATTTAATAATTTCTACTATTATGGATATATTAATGCTGCCCCTTGAACAGTCGCTAAACTCATATATTCTACATTAGCAGTCTTCGCCGCTGAACCTAAACCATTGTAAATCTGCAATCCAAAATAACAAGGTATATTTACAGGTATTCCATCTCCAGTAGTTATCTCATGTATCAATTGCATAGGAGTTGTTGTTACTCCTAAAGTGGATGTTTCGGCTTTAGCTGCATAAAATGAAACTTTATTAATTCCATCCCAATGCATAGCATATTCCACTACCTGATTATCTTGATCAATAGTTTGAGCTGTTCCAAAATCTGTTGCAATTGTTCCAACGCTGTCTAAAGTAGCTGCATATTCAACTTTAGTATTTCCATGTGCTTTTTTTACAAATCCTAATCTATCCGTTCCAGATCCTGCCGCTGTAAGATAAAGTGCTGCAGTGTCAAATGCTCTTTCAGATAATCCCCAGAAAAATTCCATACCATCTACATCGGATAAATTGAATCTAATTTTAGCCCACCATTGAGCTCCTGCATCAAGATCTGCTGGTGCACATACAACTGGTTTATGAGTGGTAGCAATTGCTGTTTGATTACCATCTGCTGTTCCTGTTGTTAAATTAAATGAACCAAAAGGAAGTGTAGAAGAGATGGCAGTTCCTATAGCTGCGCTATTATCTGTATCGATTTCCCATATTGATGTTAAAGTTCCTATATCTTTAACAGATGAAGAAATCTGATGTAGATTACCTGGATCTATAGACATTACCTTAATATGAGGTTGTAAACCAACCACCATTGGAGGTGCTGTTGCATGGAACGGATCTTCTAATGCTGATCCTGATGTAATAGCTATGTTTGTTCCTTTATTACCATTCTGTGTTAAAATAATAGAACTTGAATTGTTTCCAGTTAGAGTTGTGAATGATCCAGTTCCTGCAGAAATGTTAGAAGTTGCACTACCTGTGATATTTCCTGATGCAGTTATGTGGGTCATTAATAGATTTCCATCTCCTGAATTTCCGAATTCTATACCCTTTTCATCATTAATACTTGGGTTTGCAAATTTTCTATCTCCAACCCAATAGTTAGTACCATATATAGCTCCACTTGAACTAATCTGTCCTACGGAATATATCGAACCACCTAATAGCTCACCGCTGGAAGATATTGTGCTAGCACTTACATATCCTTGTGCCCATATATTTCCTGATGATGTATAATGACCTCTTGTTATTGCTACAGACGAACCATATATTTCTAATGCAGAAGCTGATATCCAACCTGACATTGAAATGTTACCGGCTGATGCAGAAATGAATTCCATTCCTACTCCCGATCCTGCATGATCTTTAACAGATGGATCGCCATGACCGATAAATAAAGCGTTACTTGCACTAATATCACCTTTTACTTGCAAGGTTTTAGTAGGATGCATTCTAGTATGATGTCCTAAACCAAGATATTGAATATCACCTGAACCTGTAGCCCATATCATGTTACCAATATTCATTTGATGACTTCCAGATGGGCTAGCCATTGATATTCTATGACCAATACCTATATTGCCAAATGGAATACGATGTGGATCATTTCTCATACCCTTACCTACCATATTACCACCAGCATGTGTTCCTATAAATATACTACCTGAAAGTGATGTTTCTAATGTTTGAACAGCTGTATATGCAAGTGATCCTGTTTGACCACCTGCAAGAGCTCCTATTATTACATTTTGCGAACCAGATTTATTAAGATGAGATGCAGCGTCTCCTACTATTACATTATGTTTTGGATTTGATTGAGAACCTGAAGCTTTTATCAATCTACCTAATTGATGAGCTGCATTAGCTCCTACAATTACATTATTAGAACCTGAACGCATAGTTCCTGCTGCATAATATCCCACAATAGTATTATGTAGTGCTTCACCAGCTTCTAACGCTGTTGCAGCCTGTGAACCAATTACTGTATTTCCTGATCCCGATAATACCATACCTGCCTTATATCCTAATGTTGTAGCATGTCTGGCTACGAAGCTTGTTTGCCATGGTCCTATATGAACTGAACCTATACCAGCATAATTTTGATCTTTAGTAGGATTCCATTGATGTGTTCTATCATGAATTGGATCCATCATCATCCATGTAGCTTCATTGTCATCCGCTTCATTGTTATATCCTATCTTGTAATTAGAACCAGATATCATACTAGCAGAGAATACAGCTATATTTGAATCGTAGCTTGGATGTCTTGATGATGATCCCACAAAGAATTTATCTACGAATAAATCTCCACTTGCACTTATCGAACCTTTAATTGTTAATGCCTTTGATGCTGATATTGTTCCTATTCCTACCCTTACTCCTGGATAATAATCTTTATTTTGATCTTCTGCTGAACCATATGTAGATATGCGAGAATTACTTCCTGATATTGTTACAGCTGGAACCTGATTTATTAATTCATCTGATACACCATTAGCTGTTGAGCCTGTGAAGAAATAGAATGGTGCATTTTCATTATAAAATCTATTTGCATTATTAGTATCTTTTCTAAAGAATATTTTTTTAGAAGCAGCATTATCAAATATCATTATAGATGCTGAATTATTAAATATTAAATTGTGACTCATTGATACTACACCATTAAATGATGCTGCAAATTCACCACCTTCTGGCTTAAATACATCTAATGCTATATTAGCTTCGTGATTTACTTCCGGAGTTGGATCATAATGAGGTTTTTGTCCAATTGTTAATACTTTTTCGATCATTGCGTTTTCGAATGATCCAGAATTATGAACATATATAGAACCTGTAACATCTATATCACCATGATTATATTGTCCTCCACTTACCATCAATGCGGACATTGAAGGATTTGATACTATTCCATACTTTTCATTTTCTTCATTATTAGAACCACTAATACGCATAGTTCCATAATGGAAAGATTTACCATATACGCTTAATGCGCCCCCTCTTGATTTAGGATCTGCGCTAGCTCTTTCTGTCCAACCATGTCCTGTAAATCTTTGAGCATCTAATCTTGTTTGAACAAATACTCCTGAACCAGATACTTTAAGTGAACCCGATTTTTTATTATATTTTGCTGTTCCTGTAGAACCTGATATCATTAAGGAACCTGTAAAGTTTACTGTTCCTGATACTTCTAATGTAGCATTTGGTGCAGTGATACCACCCATACCAATTCTATATCTTGGTCTATGTCCACCATTAGTTAATGATGAATGGTGTGCTGGTCCGAATACCATCGAATCACTTTGACTAACCACTGCATTCTTACCAATAGCAACAGCATTGTTAACTACCGAGCCATATCTATCTTTATATGCTGGTTGTGCATAATAACCAATAGCCGTATTATATGAAGCTTGTGAATCTAATGCATTTCCGATACTAGAAGTTCCGTATCCAGCTCTAGGTCCTAGGAATATATTGTAACTACCTGATACAGTCTGTCTCCCTGCATTTCTACCTATTGCAATATTATCTTGACCATCTCTATTTCGTTGAAGAACATCGTATCCCACTGAAATATTATAATCCCCAGTCCTAAGTTGAGATTGAGCGTTAGATCCTATAGCTGTATTACCTTCAGATGATAATTCCGAGTTAGCAAAAACACCATATCCAATCCCAGTATTTAATCCGCCTGTTGTAGCTTCATCAAATGAAAGATTACCTACAATTGTATTTCTATTTCCAGTGGTTATTTGTTCTCCAGCCCGATGTCCAACAAATATATTTGAATATCCTGTAGTGAGGTTTTGAGCTGATTCCTGACCAAATATATAATTTGTATGTGTGCCACTTCCAGATAAAAATAAAGTTTTTTCATTGTTAAAATATAATCCGTTTGTGCCATCGGCTAAATGAAATGCTATATTATGCATTTTACCATCGGCATCTAATTTCCAACTCGATGAAGAATATCTACCTCTAATTATATTCATAGAACCACTAATAGTAAATTCATGTTTGAATGCATTTCCTACAGTTCCCAATCCTGAACCACTAGCTGGGTTCATTCTCACACCGACATGGCCTTTAGATCCTGATATTATAAATGAATGGTTAGGATCATTTAATTGTAATCCTTCTGCTCCACTTGATTTACTAACATGATGACCAAATATTAATTTGTCATCTTTCATAGCTATATATTTTGATGAATAACCAGGTTTGCCTGTTCCTGAATTAGTTTTTAATTCAAGAGCTACCTGATCATGTGATGATTCGAATCTTGCTAATGTGCTATCCGAGTGTGATACATGTAATCTAGCTGATGGTTCTGATCCACCTACTTGATTGTCAAATACATTTATACCTAATCCAACATCACCAGTATTACTTACTTTTATTAATTCCTTTCTTGCATATGAATGTGGGCTTGTATATGCTCTAATAGATAATGATTCAGTATGTGTAGCTCTTCTTGGAGCAGTTGCAACTGAACCACTGCCAGATAGTGTAGATATTTCCCAATGAGATAATCCTGAACGTAATACTAATGAAGCTGATGCATCAGAACCTGAAGATTCTATTCTTGTTCTAGCATGTGCTGATGAACTTACAAATAAATTTGAATCGCTTGGTAAAGCTGAAGCTGATGGAGCATTGATTGCTACCCTATATTGTCCACCTTTACCAACTCCTTCTGTGCTACTTTGATCTGCTACGCTTCCCGTTGCTGATCCTAAAAATATATTTGCATAAACAGAATTAACATTTAATACATCTTCACCTCTATGTTTATCATAAATTCTAACTGCATCGTTAGCTAGGTTTAGATATGACCAATGTGCTATTCTACCTAACTTATATCCTTGCACTCCTGCATCACCATCTCCATAATTGTGACCCGGATCGGCTATGGTTAAAAGGTGTGACATTAAGACTGGATTATCTTGCCCTGGTTCTAAATAAGTCCCAGCTTTTAATGAACCTGTTGTTCCTATTCCTATACCATTTAGAAAATAACTATCTGAACCTGATTGGAATATACTACCAGTAACAGTCATTGTATCATCTGATTCTGCTCCGAATTTAGATGAACCACTTGTATAAATAATAGATTGAGATACTACTTCTGAATGAAATTCTTGAGCCCATATTGTATCTAATACAATTAATGAACCAGTAATTACTGCATTTCCATATACATCTAATGCAGCATCTTGACCGCCAAATCGCGGCACGTTATATTGACCTGTTCCAGTTCCTCTATTTACTACTGCAGGTTTTTGATCTTCAATTACAGGATTATCTAAATAAATAAATTTAGCTTGACCTATATTTCTAAAGGTGCATGAATGACTTACAGTAAGAGATCCAGTAATCCAGGTATGCCCAGTTAATTGATGTTTGTCATCACATACACTATCACCTAACCATGTAGATCCTGAATTAGATAATTCATGAGATATGCGAACATATGATGCTGTCAAATTGGTAACCTCTAGGGAACCTAATGACATATTACTACTTGTAATGGAATTTGGTATATTAAGGTCGTTTACTCTTGACCCTGTACCATCATACATTTCAAAATCAGCGCGTTCGTATTGAACAAGTCGCTGAAAACTATTTTTTATTTTATTACTTGATAAGTCGCCTGGGTTTGCCATATTATTACTTTATCCTAATCTTTAATGCTCTTTATATAAATATTAACCAAAGATCTTTTTCATCTCTTCTGCAGTGGCAACTCTTGTGCCAAATCTCACATTAGTAGCTGATATTGTTTTCTTCATGTTAACTTCCTTTCCTATATCCTTTGGTATAAGACCTGCGTTTACTGTAAGTCCTAATGTGCATCTGGTTACTCGCTCTCCATCTGCTCCGGTTTGGGTTTCAAAATCATATGATTGTCCAACTGTATTAAATTTATAAGTAGAACCCCATGCTGCTCCTTGATGATATGTAAACATTTCAACTAGACCATTGAGTTGTTCTATAAAATCTGTCCATATTAATAACTCGTATGATATTACTACAAAATCTGGGACAGCTATTGAATAATATTCGTGTCTTTTCTGTCTTCCGCCTTGTAATATAGAAAATCTATCATATTGATTTTGCGTTGTATATCTTGGTGAATAGTGATTTATAACATTTCCTTCACCTTGTAATACTTTGTTTCTTGCTAGCTCATTATTATTGGTCATAGAATTTCTTTTATAAGCAATAATAGGTAAATTTTGTTTTCCTCTTCCATCTCTTAACGCAGCTAATTTTTGCATTGAAGTCCATTTTTCAGGAGATGAATATACTACAGGCACTTTAACTTTTTTACCTTGTTCTAAAATATATGGATCTATATTTTGTTCAATATATCTTTTAACATTAAAATCTACATCATATAATGTTAAACTGATATCTTTTACATTATCATCATCTCTACGAATCTGATTAGCTCTATTAACCTTCGCAGATTTCTTTTCAGGAACCCCAAATCTTGGAGAATTAGGATTTACAGGAGTTGCACCAGGCTCTGATTCATTATCAGGGCGAGCTACTACAACCGGATTCATCGCAGCTGGATGAAATCTATGTAATGTTGGTGTCGGTCTTTTTCTTGCCATATCTTATATATTTTTTGGGTAATCGTATTTAGTTGTTTCTGAATTACCGTATCTTGGATCTTCAATTTGTATTCTACTCATTCTTGTCATATGGCAATTACATATAATACTATGTGAATTACCCCATTCTGTGCCTGCTCTAGAATAATCAGGATCCTTTCCTCCTACAATTTGATTTTCTACTAATGTATCTATTTCAAAATATGCTTTATCCCATTCTATCAAATCTCCAACCTCAGGAACAAAATCTTGTGCATGGGATGGTAGATCCAAAAACTCATGTCGTAAAAATGCAAATGTTGCTCTTTGTTGTAAATCAATTCCAAATGATTCTTCTGCATATTCTTGATCTTCTCTTGTTATTATACAAGGTATTTTTACTCCTGCATAATATGTTTTATTAACTCCCTCACCATATACATTTGTATCAGATTCATCCATAATAAGTTTATAAAACAATATTTCAGTTCTAATAATTTTATTTATTAGTTCCTGATTTAATTGTCTAAATAGACTTATATCTCTCTGTCCTGTAAATAATGGCATATCTATCCTATATAAATTTTAAGTGGAACTCTTGCAATTGACTGTTGTAGGTTTTCTGTTTCTTCCCTTTGCTTCTCAAGTTGAGATCTTCTACTAGTCGCTTCAAGATTTTCTCTCAATTCCGTTATTAATCTTTCTTTTTCCATTGTTGCTTCTGAACGCAATGTTTCACCATCTAATGATATATCTGCATTCGGTATAGGTATTGAATTATACTTACCTCTTACTATACCTAATAATTCTTTAGCTGATGCTAGAGTGTATTTTCTAATCCATTGTCTACCAACAGAATTTATATCTTTATATGGTATATTATCATATGGAATATTACTATAGTCTGATATCACCGCTGAACCTGATGTTGCCCAATCGTTATCTCTTAATGGGTTATCCTTATCCCTAGTAACTATATATTCAAAGTGTAATTTTCCAGCTCCTGTCGGAACTGGGAATATTTTTAATTTATTATTTCTTAATTGAAATGAAAAAGCAGACTTTCTAATTTGATCATTAAATTCAATTGCTTGAATTCTTAAGACATCAGCATATGTTGGCATTAATAAAAAGCTTACTCCAGGAGAATAATTACCCCAACCAAATCCTTCTAACATACCCTGTGTGCCAGCTCCTGATCCTACATAAGGGTCAAAAAATCTACTTATCGCTGGTGTAGCTTCATGAAATACTCTTCTTACCTCTATTCTATTACCGCTCTCACTTACATTACCCCATAAAGCCTGAAGATCATAATTCTGTTGGCTTCCAGACATCATTATCGAACCTGTTTTGAAATTTATATCTCCACCCTCTTCACTTTCAGTTCCATATTTTTTTGATAATCGAACAGTAGATCCAAATGATGGCGTTACATCCCTACCAGTAAAACTACTACCAGTAGAATATCCTTTAACATCTAACATATTATCACGTATATTAAATTGATTGACTTGAGCGCCGTATTCTGCTACTGCTTCTTCAAAGCATGCATACATGTTAATAGCTTGTAATTCTATATCAACAAGTGGGTACCCTAATTTTTGAGCTACAAAAACTGCTACGTTATCTGCATCGCCTTGGAATACTGAATCGTTATCATATAATCCAAAAGGTGTGTCTCCTGGAAAGAATGAACCACTTCCGGGCCAAATTGGTATGTCTACTCCTTTGTTTGCCATTTTTTATCCTCTTTTATCCTGCTGATATTTTTAATGTGTTACTATCATTCCATAATCTACCTGCTACGCCAGGATCAGATGTTGGTAGATTTGTAAAGTCTATTGATGAACCATCTACCTTAAGATTTCCGCTTCCTGTTATTGCTCCAGCTACTGTTAATGCACCACCTGTTCCTGTTTGAATAGCAACATCTGCAGCTGATACAATAAATACTGTTCCAGCATAAGATTTATCTATATAATCGGTTGCTCCGTCTATTTCAAATCTTGCACTTCTTATTTTGCCACTTGCACTTACATCTCCATTAACCTCAAGGGCCTTTGTCAAGGCATCTGACCACGTTGTTCCGATTCCTACAAAACTATTTCCAGCACTCCCAGATATTTTCATAACTGTATTTAGGGAGTTTGAACCAGTTGCTATTGTAAATCCAAGACTAGAACCACCGGTGGATGTTGAACTTAGGTTATTAAATGTATATCGAATAGGTCTTGTTCCAGCACCCTCATAAGAGGTTTGACTAGCAAGGGTAATATTTCCACTGCTTGCACTTATATTACCTGTTATATTAACACCGCTCGATGTTGTTTCGAATTTTTTCTGATTGTTGTGATATGCTTCAAAAGAACCACCTGATGTTCCTTTGAAAAGTCGACTTATAGAACTACCATCTACAAAATCTAATGTATCACCTGAAAACTCTAAAGTAGAGTCTATAGCTTTAACTCTCGTTTTTACATTTACAACATTACTTGTTATATCCGCACTTGAACTTATATTTGTGTTAAAAGTAGCAATAGTATCTTCGAATTCTGCGACTGTAACTTCGCCACCGCTACCTGCTGTAGAAGTATTTGCTCTAATTTGCACTTTACCGTTAGACGTTCTGTTGGATAGTGCTACAACATCAGAATCAAATTGTATTGCATATCTAGCATCTCCTCCAGAATCTGTGTATTTGACGGCATTTGTAAGAAGTATATTTGTTGCGTGTATTGAAGAGTTGTTGTAATTGCTATCAACAATAAGTCCTCCTGTTACCCGTATATCACCATCAACATCTAACTTATACGATGGAGTATTTGTTCCAATGCCAATTCTATCTGTAGATGCATCAGTGAAAAATAAATTTGAGTCTGAACCTCCTTCTATACTAAGGTCAATATTATTACTACCTCTATTAAACACAATCTCATGAGGAGCAGAAGTTGAATCATTTAAGTCTAGGTATTGAACTCCTCCAGCTTCAAATCTAATTCTATTATCAGTAAAATTTATAAATGTGTTAGCATCATCTTTATGAATTATATATTGATCAACTGTAAGATCGCCATTTATTTGTATCCCTGAAAGAGGTCTATCAAAAGTTACAAGTGTATCTGTTTCAGTAATGCTTGCTAAAGGTGGTCCTGGTGGGCCTGGAGTAGTTACTGTAACTACTTTTGATTCAGGTTCTGTAATAGTAACAATATCTCCTTTCGGCTCTATTATATTTAATAGTTTTACGATATCATTTTGCGAATTTATAGTTACAGTATTTACGCCAGTTGATTTTTCTATAGTAACAGTATCTTTTGGTGCAGTCACATTTACTGCAGTATCACTATTCGTAACACTTACAGAGTTTGCTAATGCATCTCTTTCTACTGTAACAGTATCATTTTGCGCGTTTATATTTACTGTATTATTTGCCATTATGTTATATCTTTACTCAATTTAACTTTTCCTTGAAGTATTCTTGTTCTTGC
>MPLT02127438.1_pt1 | contig 20961 bp, 15 predicted proteins | sample 1617391 | NCBI WGS metagenome assembly MPLT02 (sample SAMN05944800, study PRJNA350692) | marine metagenome | biome: marine; feature: ODZ; material: water; isolation source: 70 m water sample filtered on 0.2 um supor filter | place: Pacific Ocean | collected 2012-04-08 | depth 70m m
CTACACGGAGCGTCTTCAGAATCTGAGACAGAGGGCGGAGGACTCAGGGATTTCTAAGTCCGGATCAGTCGAGGTCCTCCGAGCCCGACTGATCAGCAACCAGATCCTCTCTGAACTTGATCTTTCTTGGGAAGGGATACAATCCATGTCCCATAAGGAAATGGGGGATGTTCTGAAGGTCTTCGGGGTCAAGTCTTCGGGTTCACATAAGGAGAGGAGGCAACGACTGTGGTTGCATCTGAATTTCGACTCACGAAGGATGACTATAGAGAATCTGGCCGAGATGAATAGGGATGACTTGCATGAGATGTGCAAGAAGCTTGAGTTGGATCTTACTGGTAACCGAACTGTTCTGATGGGGAGGGTGGCTGGGGTGCTGACAAGTCAGATGAATGGGTGGGGGAGGATCAAGCGAAGTTTGAGGAGGAACGGCCTCCAGACATCGATTTTCAAAGAACCAGAAACAGAAATTAAGTTGGAAGAGAAGGCAACATCTGACATTGACATGGAGGAATTTCATGCAGTCCCTGCAGAAGCCTTGCTGGAGGATGCCAGCGACTCATTATTGATGGGTTTGGACAATCAACCGACTAACGTCCAGGGGGATATTCTTACTATTCATGCCCGAGTGAGCGATCTGGAGAGGATGGTCGGGACCATACTCAGAGGCCACGGAGGCTCATGGGGCGATTCTGAGAGGGACCTTCTACTGAGGCTAGCCAACAGAAGGGGTTGGCCAATTGACGAGCAATTTGTCAGGCATCGCCTACTGATGGTCGCCACCAACATCGCCGAAGTGAAGGGTGCAGCAATGGTCTCCGACGGGGAAAGCAAACCATTGGTAGAGGACACTGAGTCAACTATAGGTAGAATCAGGTCCAAACTATCCTCTCTAGACTCAAACAGTGAATAGGCAAGAATCACGAGGAACCGGAGAAGAAACCGAACCTGGGCTCTGAAATTTCCATGGTGACGTCTCTGAGGTGTTCTATCGCATCCTCCGCCGCCTCTCCCGAGGAGCCAGCCGAAATGCAAGCCGCAACAAGGTCATCGTACCCCACTAGGTCCTCCCCATTGGAACTAATAATTCCCAATATTACGTCTCTTGGATCAGCACCCTCTTTCGACTGAACAGGAGCAGAATCAAACGGACCTGAATCATTACTGATTGATACTTCTGGTGTTTCTTCTGCTCTTCCAAGGGCTCTTGAAAAGGCTTTGAGGATCCAAACCCTGTAAGCCTCTGTATCAAATTCAGAATAATGCTCCCGGGACTTAATCATGCCAGAAACAAGGTCATCCGGAACGCCTGCAACCCGCAAACCATCTTCAGTCAACTCCGCTCCTTGCGATGACGCATATGCTTCCAGCCGCCTCAAAGTAGCATCAGCAGCCTCAACTAGCCATGACTTGTAGGCTTCGAGATCTGTTTCAGTGAAACTCTCAGCTCTGATTGAGGTGAAAATGCCACCATCTTCGGACTCGTTTGACTTTTGCCTACCCACTATTGAAACTAGGATAGAATCCCCTGTTTCGAATCTCGCCAGCAACTCTTCAGCATCGGGATGAAGCTCAGGTTGGAAAGGGGCTACATCGAAGTAATGGGTCCCTGAAGGGTCTCTTACCTGGCCTCTGTAGAATGGTCCGGAATCACCATCCCTCCTCTCCATTCTCTCTAGTCCTCCACATACAAGGCATCTATTCACCTTGGCACCTAATTTGGTGATAACAAAACTTGGGTCGTATTCGCCGACCCCCCTCTCAATCAATGAAGACTCTGAGTATTCCTGTGCAAAAATCCGAACAGCGCTCTGCCTTGCTCTCCGCCCCCCATCACCGGAAATCAAAGAACCACCTCCCATTTTTGCATCACCCTTTCGGCATCTTCAGCAGGTTTGGGTTCCACCAAATCTACCTTGTCGGCAAACAACATTGCCCCCTGACCGTCAACCGCGCACCTGCCATGGACCGTCATTTTCCGAGCCAAAACCCGTCTTCTAAGATTGGAAACAAACACCTCTTTGCCGATACTAGAAATTTCGCTCTTGATTTCATCCATCCCCATTCCAAGGAACTCCTCAGCAGGTTCCTTGCCGAGGAATAGGTTTGCATTCGAAACTCCGTCATCCAATACAAAACGAAGTCTCAGGTCCTCCTCTCCTCGCTGGGCCCCGTGCTCAGTGCAAGAACCATCTCTCAGCATTCTTCTGCATTCTGGACACCTCTCAATTATCCCCGAACCGCCGTTAATCGCGACAATGGTTCCCGAAGTTGAAATTCCCCTTCGAGAACCACCTTGGGTAATTTCTGTCAGACCGACCTCGACCCAATGATTCTCTGGATCAATTGTTTCCCAGGGGGCTTCTGAAAGACTTGAGACCTGCTCTAAATCATCAATTACCAAATCTGGAGAGCCCTGCCAGAACTGCACCCTGCCTCCTTCGATTCTAATTGAATCTCCAGGTTTTGGGTCGAAATCACACCAAGCAGTGAGCCTACATCTGCCCGTTGGATCCATAACATCTCCACTCCTCACAACTCTTGAACTACCATCCTGGGACTCGAACGTCCTCTGAGCCCAATTCTCAACCTGCAAGGTAATCGAGACCTCCCTCATACCATTCCTTAAATCTGCAATACTTACCTTCTCAGACTCAACTAATTCGGCCATATCTGGAAATGCAGTATCGCGATATGTCTCTATTACGGTGCCATCATTGATTTGAATCTCAGGGGTTTCACGAAATTTCCTCACAGACGCACCCACAATCTTGACCAAAGACCCTTCTTCATGCTCGAACTCTTTCCACGAAAGGAAACCAATGCTCCCCGAATCATCGGCAATCTTACCTCTAACTATGGGAATCTCGCCACTTCCGTCTTTCCTCACTATGACATCAGGCTTTGCAGACATGACTCTTCCGACTATATTCACGAAACCTTCCACTTCAGAAGCCCTAGCAATAGTTAGGGGCTCATTGCCAGTTGGGGGGGCAGAACCTCCGCCCTCCTTCACAACAGTCACCCGAGTTGTCCTATTGATGTTTAGAGACCTCTTACCGTTCCATTCGTTAACTGAGGCCCCCTCGAGTCTTACGACCGAACCAGGAATCATCGACTCACCTTTGTTCCCCCAGTCTTTGTAGTCCCAGCGAACCCTCTCAGAGCTAGCCTCATGGGGGTTGTCTTCTATCCACCCGAAAGCAATCTGCTTCTCTTCGCCCCTCACCATCTGGGTCCTTGGTGTGTAGGAAACAACCGCCACTTCGATTGTAACATTTCTGTCGTCGGCATCCAATTCTGAAAATCTACCGACCTTCTTCTCTTCACGGATCGGTGCGGAAGTATTGGCCGATGCCTCAACACCAGTGGAAACTTGGAACTTCCTTATGACTGACCTCAATGCATCCTCAGGGGGGATCAGGAAGTCCTCTTCATACCTAGAAAACTCCTTCCCTATCTCATCTTCATCGGCATCTGGGCACTCTTGCTTCACTATTGCTATCTGATTTGCATACTTCGTCTGGTCACTCATGTCTATCACCCGTATCAGAGATTGGGCGACGAGACTATTTCAACCAACGATTCATTTGGCCAAAGATGCACCTGAAACGTCGTTACTAGGGAAACGATTGTCAGTGCGTGTTGGGGAAGACTCGGCACCTCATTACCTCCGGAGATAACCGTTCGAATCGGCGGTCTTTGAACGTGCGCATTGCATTACAGGTTTACCGACGGCGTTTTCTCTGGATGCCTCTACGGACTAACAATGGGAGATTCCGAACTGTGCCATTTCGGAGTTCTGACTGCTTCTGACAGAGCTAGTGCGGGAGAGTACGAGGACCTCAGCGGCCCGGCTATCGAGGAATTCCTCAAAGAAGCTGTGACATCCCCGTGGAAAGTCATTAGGAGACTAGTAGCTGATGAAAAGGGAGCCATCGAGGAGGCCATCATAGATCTAATCGACAATCACGGGTGCTCTGTAGTAGTCACCACTGGGGGGACCGGCCCTTCTCCGAGAGATGTAACTCCAGAGGCGACCGAGTCCGTCTGCGATAGGATGCTGCCCGGTTTTGGTGAGCAGATGCGTGCCATTTCGATGACCTATGTCCCCACTGCGATGCTCTCAAGGCAGACAGCCGGAGTCAGGGGTTCCTCATTGGTGATCAACCTCCCCGGGTCCCCAAGATCAATCAGAGAGATTCTGGACTCGGTTTTTGCAGCTGTACCTTACTGTGTTGATTTAATCGGTGGACCCTACATCACCACTAATTCCGAGGTCGTGGAATCATTCCGCCCTCAACATGCTCGACGCGAATGATTCATCCGAGGAACTGGTTTCGGAGGGCCATGGCGAAGATTAAGACGGGAGTAGGCAGTACCGGCAGGGCAAATGATGAGATCCGAGAAATCGAGGTAAAGCTAGACTTCACTCCCAATGCCCTAGCATCAATCCTCTATCACCAGGGAAACACGCAGGTATTGGTTTGCGTAACCAAGGCGCCATCACTACCACGATGGTTCCCAAGGGATTCAGATAGGGGCTGGGTTCATGCCGAATACTCCCTTTTGCCAGGTTCCACGGATACTAGATTCCGTAGGGAAAGAAGCGGGGCCAAGGGCAGGACGATGGAGATTGAGAGGCTAGTGGCAAGATCCCTTAGGGGGGCCGTGGACCTGGAGCAACTAGGGCCAGTCGCCCTTACAGTTGACTGTGACATACTGAATGCTGATGGCGGGACGAGATGCGCATCGATCACGGCGGCGAATATCGCACTAAGGCTCGCTGTGAGGCGCCTTATCGCAACCGGCGATTGCCTGCCGAAGGAGAAGAGGCTGACTAGGGAGGAGATTAGGAATGGGACGAAGAAGGAACCACTTACCCAGGAAGAGAAGGACTCTCACGAGATGTCCGTGATGCCAAACGATGTGGCTGCAATCAGCGTGGGAATGGTCGAAGGACAGGTTTGGACCGATCTCGATTACATTCTCGATAGCAATGCGGATGTGGACATGAATGTCGTGATGACAAGTGCAGGAGAATTCGTAGAAGTCCAAGGAACGGGCGAGGAGGCGACCTACTCTAGAGTTGAGCTCGATTCTCTAATCGATGCGGCGGAGAACGGAATATCCGAATTGCACAAACTACAGACGGACATCCTCTCGGATGCAAGTTGATGGTGGGACTGGCCGGACTTGAACCAGCGGCCTCCGCATCTTCAGTGCGGCGCTCTCCCAGCTGAGCTACAGTCCCGTAGCATTCACGCCACCACAGTCATGACTTCAAGCCTTCCTAGTTCAAGGGGGGTGAAAATACTCCGTTCCGGCACTAAGTAGAAAGCCCCCTCGACACAAGAACGTCCATGAGTCAGAGCCCACAAAATACAGTCCTACGTTCAGATTACGATGCATCGATCATCGGATTATACGCATCCCTAGTAGCAGGTGGGCTAATGCTGGCCTATGCGATATACTACGTCACCGTGGTAAATGTTAGCGACGACTACTCGTTCCTGACCCTGGGAGTCATTACCGGAGCCACGGCAGTTTCTGTGATAGGCATGCACGAGTGGTTCAGGCATCAATATGGGAAAGATAGGGTGGAGAACCCGATAGAGGAGTACGGAGGCGCAATCGCGGTTCTGATGGGGGCCCTCTCAGCAGTGTGGCTATCGCGATTCGCAGTATTCTACGCGGGACCGGAGATGGAATGGATAGCATACCAAGAAGGAGAGGTTTGGATGCCAGTATGGCTAGCTGCACTGCAGACGGCGGCAATTCTTCTGGTGATGGAGATCAGCACCTTCTCAATCAGGAGGCACTCACTCGGGACCCTCCCAAGGACTGTGGTGGTACTAGCTCCCTTGGCCGTGGTTTTCAGCGGGGTCAAGATATGGCTAGATTACTCCAGAGGTGAGTTGGAGGAATTCATCACCATCTCCGTCGTTCTTCTTACCGGTTCAGCCGTCCTGTATTCACTCAGGCTAGACCGGGCCATCCTATACCTCCTTGCCTCGGGTGCAGCAGTCGGACTACCGATCTTCATGTCTCTGAGCTCTTGGGGGGAGACCGAGCACGCTAGCCTCCTGGTTCCAGCTGTAGTACTGGTCGGCATCACGGCCACCGATCGCAGCCTCTCCAAGCGAATGATAGAGAACGGCTCCGGAGCGGTGGTTGCAGCAATACTATTCTGCCAGATCATCGCTGCCGACGGGACACATTTCATCATCGCCGGACAGACTCTTTCTCAGCAACCATTCGGACTGACCTTCTGGCTCTGGGTCGCACTGCTCGTGGGCTGGTTCGCTCCGACCACGATGCAGAGGACCCCAGCGATGCCGGTTGGCCTCGCCCTTGCACTTGCCTTGCTCTCCGATGAGGCAGCCATGGTTGCATGGTTCGTGGGAGTCTCTGCCTTTGTCTACCTGGAGACCCATCCACAGGCTAGGGACTGGGTCGTCAGAGCCACATATGTCGCCATGGTCGTCTCATGGACGGTTTCCTCGTTCATCGGGGCAGGCGAGACGGAGGCTAACTTCCTAGAAGTCGGAGGACTATCCATAGGCGTCATTGATGGGCTGTCCCTCCTTCTTTTCCCAGCCGTCTTGGCTCTGGGCATCTGGGCTCAATCCAGAGGGAGGCTTAGGTTCTACGAGGGGCCCTCCCTCCTTCTCTTGCTAGCATCCTTCAATATTGAACTAATCGAGGAGGCCCACATTCTCTTTGTTGGGATAATCATAGTCGCGTCCCTATATCAGCTGAACTCATTCCTGAGAACCAGGTCTGAAAGTGAGGAAAGCAAACTTGATTGGGGCACTGAGATTGCATTTCTGACCCTGATAGTTTCTCCAGTTGTTTTCTCCACACTATTCTCGTCCTTCGAATTATCTTCAGATGACATTGTTTCTAGAGCACTCCCACTAGTGGCAGCCGTTGGCCTGTTCGCGATTTGCCATATTCGGAGGATGGAGAACGAGAGCCTGTCATTGAGGCCAGAGATGGCAGCCATCCTCTTCCTGATTTTTGTCTTCCTGATGTCCAACATCGACTCTTCCTGCATAGAAAACTGCAGCGCGTTAGTAACATCGCCCACAGGCGTCATCAGGATGACTCTTGCATGCACTGCCTTGGCCGTCGCCCTTCTGGCATTCGAGGGGGGTGCTGCCTTCCATACTACTCCTTTGGAGAGGCTTATCGGAATCTCATACCTCTCCATCGTATCCCTGGTCTCAGCCGTGATTATTTCAGAGGAGGGTGCCGACATCCTTGCACGCTCTACTAGGGACCTCTTGATCATCTCAGCCCCGTTGATAGTCAACTTCCGCCTGAAGACTCTGCTCGATCTATCTCAGGAGGCACGCAACTTCGGAACTCTGACGCTGTTGATCCTGCTGATAATTGGTATGACTGACACTTCCGGTGGCCTACTAGCCATTACCGTATTCGCAATCGCCGTTCAGAGGGCAGCGAAGCACGTTTCCACACCCGTGCTGGCCTGCCTGCCGGTATTCGCTGTAATCTACGCGTCCTTTTTCGGCTCAAACCATGATTCTAACGACATAATTTGGAATATCATGGCAGAGTTGCCTTACTTGGGTGAGACTACCGATTTGCTGGCTTTCGACACCCCTAGGTGGGCTTCTATCCTCCTGTTCTCCATCCCAGCTGCAGTTGCATTCTATCTGCCCATCGAGAAGGAACGCGAGGAGGGGACAAGATACGGCTCAGAGCAACTCTTCGGACCCGCATTGGCTTTGCTAATGGGCATCGCCTTCCTACTTCCGGACCCAAGAACAGCACCGATTATTATCGTGGCTGTTCTAACTTACGCTGCTTGGAAGAATGGAGTCGTCCTTTGGTTCTGGGCATCCCCTCTAGCCTGGTTCTGGGCATCATCACAGCTTTTCGACTACCTAGGAAACGAGTCCATTGAAAACGAATTCGCAAGAGTCGTCGGGGGTATCGTCGGAATGGTCCAGTATGCCCTAGTCAGGAATGGGGTGCTACTGAATTTTGCCGTTCGCGATGCCTCCGAACAAGACACCAACTTCTATGACTACATTGGGGCAGCGTCTCGCTTGCAAGGCTACTCGTTCTTACTGCTTTCAGGAGGGATCTCCGGTGCTCTGCCGTTCATATCGGCCCTGTTCGCAGCATGGGACGGACTCAGGAACGGTATCCCGATGCTACTTCACGGCGCTGTCTTCGTGCAGTCTGTGACGCTTTGGTTTTGGATCGAAGAAGAGTTCTCCTCCACGAATCCCGACAACTCGCTACTCTGGCCGATCGTCATCGGATTCGCCATGTTGTACCTATCTTGGTCGAGGAAGGACCCATATGGTCCTGAAATAGGGGAAATGATGACGATAATGCCCGAGACATCTGACAATGAATCATTCGATATCGAGAAGGACTTCGGATTGTTCGGATCCGCCTTTTTCCTAGTTGCGATGCTGATCTACTCCGCATCCATCGATTTTGAGATAGCATTCGGAATTTCTATTGTTATCCTATCCCTGCATCACGTTGTCGTAGGTTTCAGTCGCGACCACGGTTGGAGGCGTATGATGAGCCTCGTGGGCATGCCATCGGGACTGATATACACGGGCCTCGACCAGGGTGAACTGACTTTAGTCCTCATGCTTTTCCTAGCTGCGCTGACCCTGATCGGACAAGCGGTCCTCTATGCTTCGCGTGGAGGGCTGGAGATCGGTAGCACAATCGAAGGTGCTACACCCTTCGTCTCCGAGGTTGGTGTCCCCGACCCGGAGCCAGAAGAGCCTTTGATGGACAAAGACGACCACTCCGAACCGGGGCCTTCCGAATTATCCGATCACTCGGAGGAAATTGATGCCCCAGTCGAGGAGAAAGAAGCCGATTCAGCACCAGTCGAGATACTGACTCCTAGAAAGGCATCTCCTCTATTCGCATCGGACACGGCTCCCTTCGGAATCAGACTTGACCCTCCACTGGTCTCCAATCTAAGGGCGATGATTTCCGCAAACAATAACGTCGACTTCAGCCAGTGGTCCCCAGTACTGGGAATCAGTAGCAACGGTGCTATAGTCCTGAATTGGGAGAGGAACGTTTCCGAGGAAGAGTGAGGCGGATACTCGCGAGCATCTATTGCCCTGGAGAATCAGATTCACTCTTCTTCTGCATCGCCGATCTTTCTGACGTTGATTGCATTCGGACCCTTTGGGCTGTCCCCAACTTCGAATTCGACCAGGTCTCCCTCGCCAATCCTTCCCTCTACTTCGGTAGTATGGACGAAGAGGTCATCACCATCTTCCCGTCCAATGAAACCAAATCCTTTCACATAGTTGAACCACTTCACAGTTCCTGTCGCCATGAACCCCCGCTCCCAAAACAGGTTATTGAACTAGACTGCTGATTGGGGTCACTGGAACTAGAACACATCATCCTCGTCCGCAGACTCGTCGAATGAAATCATCCCGCCCGACTTGCCACCCTTGCCCTTGGTGGCGGTCTTCTTTGCCGGGGTCTTCTTGACCGGTCCCTCATCACCCGTCAATTGGCTCTTCCTAGCAGCTGCAGCCTCCTCTTCCCTCTTCTTCAACTCCTCCGGATCGATTCCTTGCTGGGCAGCAAGTTTCGCCCTCCGCTCGTCACGGGCCCTGATCTCTAACAGGCGTTGCCTTGCCTTGTCATAGTGCTGGAGCATGTACATTGCATCGTGCTCTAGAAGGGGGGAATCCGAGATTATCGTGATGTCCATCCAATCACCTTCCTCCGCCAGATACTCTGCGAAGGGCTCGAACTTCAGGTCAGACTTCTTGATCTGGGTGTAGTGAAGTGCGTTCCCCATTCGGTGCTCGACTCCCGCGAAGTGACAGTAGAAAGTGGACCCGCCGTAGGTTTCCCTGGCTTGGTCGAATAACTCCGCATAATCTTCACTAGTCCTTAGCCTCCCATGCCCTCGAGCGTGGATGTGGCCCATGTTCAACACGGGCACGGTTCCTTCCACATGGTTGCATACTTCCAGAACCTCCTCGACTGTACCCCAAAGCTCCTGCCTTCCAGAGGTCTCAATCCCAACCAGAGAAGGTTCCGACTCGTGGACCCATGGGAAGGCGGCGTAATCCTCCTCCTCTCCCTCGACTCCCCATACTTCTCGGACTCTCTCTACAATTCCCGACATCACGTTTGCTACCTGTTCGTTCGCCTCAGTTCCCGGATCGTACTCCCCGTACGGTCCGACGTGGAATGTCAGGTGCCTTGCATTGATTATCTTGCCAGCCTGTAGGCTCGTCTCCATCTTCGAAAGGGTTCTGTTCCTCTCCCTCTTGTTTCCCAGTAGCTCTGCGTAGTAAGGGCCATGCATGTTCATCTCGAAGTCAGACTTCCACGATAGGATGCCAGCCTGCCAGTATTGATCGAAGTGCTGTGGCTGGATTGTCCTCACTGTCTGAACCTCCATCGCATCCAACCCCAATACGGTGATGTCGTCCATCCCCTCGACAATTGTACGGCCCTTGCAAGAGAGGGGAACTCCTGCTGGCCCTAGTTTGAGTGGCATCCCTATGGCCTCGCGGGTCCGGCCGAACGGGTGCCCCTTCAAAAGGGGTTTCAGTTGGTGGCTTCGCGGGAAGCAGGATTAGCCAGATGCGGACTCGGCCGCAGATGCGATTCCAGATGCCCCAGAGCCCGATTGGGGCAGTTCGCAGAGGAACCCTGCGAGCCATCTTTCGAAACCAACTTCCTTGCCAACCTCAACGATTTCTTGTCCCAGTGCGTGGGAGACGCTAGCGACTCCCTTCCCCGGGTCGAATGAGCATACTATCGGAACAAGGCCCCTGCCTCTGATTTCATCTAGCAGCATTTCTTCTTCGATGCCCTCCAATTCCGCAATTGCCTTCATTGCCTTGGGTCCGATGAATAGCAGGTGAATCTGCCTGATTCGCTTAATCACTGAACCCCATGCCTCTTCCAGACGACCCGAGTCCCCGGGTAACTCTACTACCATGACAGTCTTGCAGCCCTCTAGCTCGGCGAATGTCAGGGATGAACCCCAGGCCAATTTCATAGACTCCCCGTCAAGGAGGCAGGATGATGATAGCACGAGCCAGTGCTTCGAATCGAGGATACCCCTCCAGTCTATTAGCCCATGGTCGAATTCGCTAATCTCGTTTCGTTCGATTATGAATTGCGCATCAGACCCGAGTTCTATCGAGCTCTCCAGGATGGCAGATGCGCAATCGCTCCTGTCTCGTACCCCCAATCCAACCATCCTAACTGGATCCCCGGCCATGCACCCCCCTCCGCATGTTGGTGAAGAGGGTTGCCTACTCCAACTTCCATCTCAGTAGGGCGATTGCACCGCCCATGCCTTCGAGCTGCTTGCCCGCATCGTGCTCTGTCGAAGCCTGAATCACCTTCCCGCTCGAGGACTCGACCGCTTCCACGACCCGCTCCCAGCCCGATGACTCTTCTTCAGATCGAAGAAGACCGGCCTCGATGACCAGTGTCTCCACAGATCCCTGTGAAGCTGCATCCGAGATCATCCCCATGCCATAGGTGACAGCACCATCCATTGAGACCCTCCTCAACCCCTCCTCTATTGCTCGAACCTGCTCCACTATGGCATGCTCCCCCAATAGCGAGTCGGCCAAACCGTCTGCTAGAACCTCGTTCGCCGCAGCCCTACCGCCAATAGAGGTCGGAGCATTGACGATGCTGTTTCCAGCCCCAAGACCCCTCAACAGTTTCTCGAATCCTTCCCTAGCCATCCCCGGCCCGCAGATGATCAAGGGCATCTCATCTGGGAAGACCATCCTCGTCTCCTTGGAGACCTTCTCGAAGAATTCCTTGCTAACTGCAGATGAGTCTCCCGTCCTCTTGCCCCCTCCTCTCATGTTGAACTGCGACACGTCTCTAATGCCATGAGTCGCGACTTCGAAGATCAGGACTTCGTCGTTCTCCACAACTATCAGCCCGGAACGAGCCCTGCTTCCAGACGAGATGGCCTCTTTGATCAGAGACGAGTCAGTCTTCGAAAGACCCCCCTCACGAGTCAACTCTATCTCGTCCCCAGAAGAGATTACATGGGTATGATGGCTGCCAATGTCGATCTTAGCCTCCTTGATTACGCCATGCACCCTGAGGTTATCCGTGAATGGCTGAAACGCGGTTTCGGAGCACTCCAGGACAATCCACATCGGCTTCCTCTCGGCGCTCTTCGCCCTCCCATCCTCCTTCGTTCCCGTGGTAGAGTCCCTCCGATGCGACAGCATGCCCACCAAGCAGCCAGTGCCGCAAACCTGCGATAGAACCCACAGATCGTCATCGCTCTCAACTCTCAGCCTCAGACCCTCGTCCAGCCTTTTGACACGACGCATTGCCTCATCCTCCGGTACTCTCGATGAAGCGACGCTCTTGAAACCTTCATCGGCAATCACTAGTTGCGAGGGCCATGGTTGGTCCTGGGTCCTGGGGCATTGCAGGAAACCCAATTTCGCATTCTCCCACGCCTAGGATGTTCTCGATCGTCGGAGAATACATGGGGATGGAGGCTCACCAGATATACGTCGAGTCCAACAGCATCGAGGATTTCGTGGAAAAGACCTCCCGGATCAAGGGTGACATCTGGGTTTCATGCACCTCTCCACTGAAGCACGCGGCTCCATCCGGATTGGGCGTCAAGAGCCCCAGAGGTGTGGATGCAGTAAACCAACTGATGAGGTCGGGTGGATCTTGGTCCGGCACCAACACGGACGGCATGGGGTTCGTTTCCGCCTGCAGGCACATCGGCGTGGACCCGTCCATCGCTACCCTGCGAATCAGAGGAGGGGGATCTGCCGCCAGATCGATCGCAGCATCATGGTCATCGGCGGGCGGTTCGATAATTTCAGAAAAGGGCCGTAGGCCTCTGAACAACGGCCCTTGGAGTGGAAAAATCTTGGAATCTGGTCATGCAGACCTAGCAGTAGATCTAGACGCGCCTCCTGCGGGAGGAGAGTCAGCAGATCTCGACGGTGACATTCAGGTCTCAATTTCCTATGGCGAGGATGCATCTGCTGACGACTTCGCAGTCATCATGCTTGCAGCACAGCACCTCCATGCTTGGGAGTCCCTATTCGCCCCATTAAGGGGACATTATCTGCCCAGCCTAACTGAGTTCCTGTCCCGACTATGAATCGGAACTAAAGGGGGATGTTTCCGTGCTTTTTCGGAAGGACCAACTCTCTCTTGGAGAGCAATGGCCTCAAGGCCCTGACCAGGCACATCCTCGTCTCGGAAGGCTCTATCACATCGTCTAGCCAACCATGCCTGGCAGCTACGTATGGATCGCCGAACTTCTCCCGGTACTCGTCAACCAGCTCCGCGTGCCTCCCCGAGCTGTCACCTGAATCGGCCAGCTCTGCCCTGTGAATGATTTTCACTGCTCCCTCTGCACCCATTACCGCCAACTCCCCGGTGGGCCATGACACGTTGTAGTCGGAGCCAAGGTGCTTGCAACTCATGGCGAGGTAAGCCCCCCCGTATGCCTTCCTGGTGACTACGGTGAGCTTCGGGACCGTAGCCTCTGCATATGCGTACAGAAGCTTGGCGCCGTGCCTGATTATCCCGCCCCACTCTTGCACGGTCCCAGGAAGGAAACCAGGGACGTCAACGAACGTCACTATCGGGATGTTGAAGCAGTCGCATGTCCTGATGAATCTCGCTGCCTTGACTGATGCGTCTATGTCCAAGCACCCAGCCAGAACCGATGGTTGGTTGCCGATTACTCCAACGGGTTGCCCATCGAGCCTGGCAAAGCCGATGACCACATTCTCCGCGTATGAGGGGGATAGCTCCAGGAATCTCTTGTCATCGAACACCTGTTTGATGACGCTCCTCATGTCATAAGGCCTGTCAGAGTCCTGGGGGACGAGCTTACCCATCCCCTTGCACTTCCTGTCCCACTTGTCGCCAGAAACCAGATTGGGCGGTTCTGACATGGTGTGATCGGGCATGTGGGAGAGAATCTCTGCTACCATGTCGAATGCCCCCCTCTCGCTATCAGATACCAAGCAAGCAACCCCGCTCCTGCTGGCATGATGATTCGCACCGCCCAGTGTGTCCTCGTCGACCTCGCCCGAAATAATCTCGGGAATCACGTAGGGGCTGCGCATGAACATCCTCCCCCTCTGCTTTCCCAGTATGACGAAGTCCGAGAGTCCTGCTGCTAGGGCGCTTGTTCCTGAAACCGTCCCCAGAATGATTGAGATCATCGGAACCTTTCCTGAGCAGGACACTAGGTTATCCAGAAGATCGCCGTTAGGCCCCAGCGAGGTGACGCCTTCGTGAGCACGCTGACCATCTCCGTCCCATATCCCAATGATGGGGATGCATGCCTTCTCAGCGAACTCGACAACCTTGCAAATCTTCTTCGCATGCATCTCCCCCATTGTCCCGGAGAAGACCGAGAAGTCCTGCGAGAAGCAAGCCACTCTCCTACCGTCCAGCATCCCGTGTCCTGCTACGACACCATCTCCGAGGGGTGTGTGCATGTGCATCCCGTGATCTCCTGACCTGTGTCTGACGAACGCATCGACCTCGACGAAGCTCCCTTCGTCCAGAAGGTCGAGGACCCGCTCTCTAGCAGTCTGCGATCCGGACTCTCTCATTTCTTTGATTACGTTCCTATCTCCAGGTGACATTGAGTCCTGCCTGAACGCATCCAGATCGTCGCTCGGTGATAGCCCTGCCACGGACCGTCCAAGTGCAAGTCGGTTCATCAGCAAACCGGAGGAGCTAGGATCTGGAGAATGTGGGATTCTCCCCGACCAGGTCCATCCCCCATCCCTTCTCGACCGTCTCCTTCCCACCGACAGAGAGGAGGTGGTGAAGCTTCACCAATGCCGAACCCGGCGGGCATAGCGATCCATGCCCGATGATTCCTATGTCTTGCTGGTCCCGGCCCTTGGAGTAGACGTTCATGTTCACTGGTCCGTGAATCGCATTCGTCACCATTACAACAACTCCTCCTTTGGATATGTGGTCCTCTAGCATCACCCTGAGTCTGGTATTCTCCAGGCTATCGTCCTCTGGGTTGGAAATTGGCAGGTGCCCCAATCCCGTTCCATGGAAGAGCAATGCATCGAAGCCAGCATCGATGGCCCCCTGGACTTGGTCTGGGTGCAAATGGGGGTCGGAGATGAATTGAGCGATGCGTATCGATTCGTCGAACGGCTTCGGAGATATCGCCTCTACCCTAGCGTCATGTGCCTCGGGCGAGTAGTCTATCCTAGCTCCCTTTCCATCGATGAAGACATGCCCCAGGACATCCTGGTTAATCGGCTTGAACGCGTCCCTCCGGGAAGAGTGGTACTTCCTGCAGGCACACCCGGGAAGTACGGCACAGCTGCCATCGGAGGAGCTCGCATGCACGATCACCACCGATGAGTCCCTGTATCCAGAGGGAATCGGTCCGTGAGCCGCCCATTGTACAGATGCGATTAGGTTCTCAGTGGCATCCGATGACCCCCTATCGGGAGACCTCTGAGAGCCTGTGAGGACAATCCTGCCAGGAGGCCTCCCACCCTGTCCGGACCATCCGTAAGAGATAGCTGCAGCTGAGAGGTGCAGGGTATCGGTCCCATGGGTTATCACACAGCCGACCGCACCTTCTGCGAATGCCTCCTCGGTGGCCTTCAGCATTCTATTCCAATGTCTTGGACGAAGGTCGTCCGACCACATGTTGCCCAGTTTTACTGCGCGAATCCGTGCTATTCCACGAAGTTCCGGCACAGCATCTAGTAGCTCGTGAGGGTCGAATCTCGCAGTGACTGCCCCTGTAGCATAGTCTACTTTGCTGGCAATTGTTCCACCGGTGTGGATGAGGTGTACAAGGGGCAGCGACTCGTCCTGGGGTTCGCTTTCCACAATCTCCTCCTCGATCACGGGCATCTCGTCGAGAACCTCGAACGAGTCTACGTAAGATTCTGGGAATGAAACGTTGTAGCCGTTCTGCAGCTTCATCGTGATCAACTTTTTCCCAGAGGCAGGCAGTGCGATTCCAGTATGCTCCGCCTTTCCAGCCCAGGTCTTCACCACTAGTTTGACAGGTGTTCCGGGCTTTGGCCAATCCTCCATGGTGGTGGGCAGAGAGCCTCGGCCCATCAAAGGCTCGCTTGAATCAGGTTTTGGTGCCGGGAGCGGGACTTGAACCCGCGACCTTCGGATGTCTCAGACATTTTCGGCTAGGCATGATGCGCTCATCGTTCGCGTCAGCAGAGAAATCTCCGCTAACTGTTCCCTATGAGTCCGACGCGCTACCAACTACGCCACCCCGGCATATCATCAGGGCGGGAGAAGAGGCCATTTGAGCATTGCCAGTAATGCAACAGCAACATTTGCACTCACACGCAGGGTTGATGTGTCGCCCTCTCTCGCCAGAACCAACCATGGTCGATGTCGATACCGCTCTAAGGGCCAGCGCCTATTCCGGTAGGAAGGGCGGCGGTTCGAAGGGAGGGGACAAGAAGTCCACCCCTCTTGAGCCATTCGACCCATATGCTCACGCCGAGAAAGAGAAGGCCGATGCAATTTCTATGTGGTTAGTGATATTCTTCGGCCTCGCCGTTGCTTTGTTAATGAGGTTCTACATGATGCCAGGAATGGATAGCCCACAACAGATTCTCTGGCTCCTTCCACTCCTGACGATTGCATTAATTCGCCCCCTGCACCAGTTAGTTGTGCCTACCAGGTTCTTCGAACTCTTTAGTACCGGAAATTGGGTCAGAGCCTCTTTCCTATACTTGTTCACGTGGCTCGCCCTGTCCTTTGCTCTGGTCAATCCACCAATCGCTGACATTGCGGCCCCCCATCTCGCTGGAGCAATAGACATAGCCAGCAGCGAGGGCATTTCGGACTCAGATCTGGATGGTGGGACATATGAGATTAGGATTTCACAGGACTCAATTCCGGTTATTCTAGGACTGGCAGTCAGGGACAACGTAGATGCGCGCAACTCGACGATGAATCTCACTATCCAAAAGGTTGGCCAGATGGATCCGATAGTCAGCGTTAATGGATTGGTCTCCGTGATTGCATCCTCAGGCCCGTCAGAAACTTTCGAATCCGTCGACCCCAACGACTGGGTCAGGGGCTTGAAGAAGAATACCCTAACCGGCGACTATTTCGGGCCCAAGGTAGCACCTCATTCGGAAGATGTCTCCATGGCATGGGACCTGTGTCCCGATGGTTGTGGGCCGGGTGAGTATGTGGTTCACATCACACTTGTTGAAGAGGGGAGCATGGTCCCTTGGAAGGACGGCGACAATGTCTGGGAGATGGAGTACACCCTCAGCATACTCCAGTCTTCTTCCTAGTTTCCTATCAGCCCGCATATCCTAGCAGCCATGGCGTCGAGTTGTAGGGACTCCCCCCCTCCCTCGACCATTCTGAAGTCACATTCAGCCATCGCCTCTGTCACGGCGAGTTTCTGAGTCTCGTCCAGGAACGTCACTCCCCCCAACTCTCGATGGAGCTGGTTCACAAGGTCCGTCCCCGCTAGTCCGAACCTGTCTAGAATCTCCCTCATCCTCCTCCTAGATGGTTGGAATCCATCCTCCTTGCAGGCCAAGAAGAAACCATGTAGCTCCTCGGGAGGGGCCGTGGCAGTTGTCTCGTAGACCAGGTCTCTTGTCACGTGCGAATCGAGCGATGCGGCAACTTGCAGGGAAGTGATCGCCTTTCTGAGGTCACCTAGGCTGACGTTGGCTATTGCATGCGCAGCTTCCTGCTCAAGTTCCACCCCTTCGCTACCGGCCACCTCGATAACCTTCTCCAGTACCTTCTCAGTATTTAGCGGCCTGAACCTGAAAACTGCGCACCGAGATTGAATCGCCTCTACTATCTTGGACGAGTAGTTGCAAGACAGAATGAACCTGCATGTCTCGGCAAACTGCTCCATTATCCTTCGCAGGGCCCCCTGGGCATCGGGAGTCAGAGCATCTGCCTCATCCAGGAAAATGACCTTGAAAGTGGTCCCGGGCATCGGAGCGGTCCGAGCAAACTGCTTGACTTTGGTCCTAATCGACTCCAGCTTCCTCTCGTCACTGGCATTCATCTCCAGAAGGTTGCTTCTGAAGTCCTCTCCGAATACGTCTCTCGTCAGGGCCAGAGCCGCTGTGGTCTTCCCAGTCCCAGGTGGGCCGGCGAACATTAGATGGGGGAATGTACGTGACTCTGAGTAGGCCTTCAGCCTGTCAACCACTGCCTTCTGCCCCTTCATCTCGCTTACAGAACGCGGTCTGTGCCTCTCAACCCACAACTCGCTCATGATGACCTTACCCTACCCGTTGGCGGGCGTCCTTGAAGGTTGGGGGGCATTTCTCCTCCGCATCAGTAGCTCTCTTCTTCGGAGGGGAAATCCCCCTTCCTAACATCTTCGATGTAACTCCTTACCGCCTCGTCAACGGCCTCTCCAACATCCGCGTAGCGTCGCAGGAACCTAGGAGAGAAGTCCTTGGTGATTCCCAGCATGTCGTGCAGCACCAGAACCTGACCGTCGCAATCCGCACCGGCCCCGATTCCTATTGTGGGGATGTCTAGAGACTCGCTAACCCTCTTGGCTAGATCGGCTGGGATCTTTTCGAAGACAATGGAGAAGCAACCAGCATCTTGGAGCGCAATCGCATCTTCCAGCAGCTTTTCCGCCTCCTCTTCCTCCTTAGCCCGAACAGAGTACGTTCCGAACTTGTAAATCGACTGAGGAGTAAGTCCAAGATGACCCATCACCGGTATCCCTGCAGTCAGAATCCTCTTGATCGAATCGACGATCTCCTTCCCTCCTTCGATCTTGACCGCATGCCCCCCCGACTCCTTCATGATCCTAATCGCACTCTTCAGGGCCAGCTTTGAGTCTCCCTGGTAGCTGCCGAAAGGCATGTCCACGACAACCAGTGCCCTGTCTACAGCATTCACTACGCACTGGGCATGATAGATCATGTGATCGAGGGTTATTGGTACGGTCGTGTCGTTCCCTGCCATTACGTTCGAGGCGGAGTCCCCGACTAGGATGACGTCTACTCCAGCACCGTCAACCAGCCTAGCCAGCGAGTAGTCGTAAGCGGTGAGCATCGCAATTTTCTCACCAGTTCGCTTCATTTCCTGAAGGACGTGAGTCGTCACTTTCTTCGCTCGACTGGATACCAAACGCTCACCCGGGACCACTCCCAGTACGGTTGCAGACTTCAATCACACGCCCGTTGAATCAATCCTCTGGCTCGATTTCTTCAGCCACAGTTAGGAACTCCTTGATGTCGATCAAACCATCTTCATCCGAATCCCCCCAATGGAACAAGTCTCTAATCAGTCGGTCTGGCCTACTCTTACTGGTAGAAGGGACCACAATCGCGTCATCCGGAATATTCGGCCCCCCTCCAACTATGTATCCGAGAGCCTTGAACGCACTGATGAACTCCTCAAGGTTCAGCTTCCCAGTTCCTTCGGTGTCAGCCGCATGGAATGAAGCGAAGACCCTGCGCCTCTCAACCTCATCAGGGTCCGTGAGCAATTTCTTCGTGGTCTCCCAGGGGGTTATCTCTGACTGTACCCTTTCCTTTCCGTAACTCCTGAAAATTATTGTTCCAAGGATAATTGCCACACCTGCTCCAATAAGGGATTTTGTCCCCATGAAGTACAGAAGTAACGCGCCCCCGAATATTCCAAACAACTGGATTAGAGGGTAGAGTCCTCTCGGGGTCTTCCATTTCGGATCATACCAAGCGTGAGACTCGGACGAACTCCGGAGGACAATCACACAGGCATTTATCAGCATGAAGATCATTATCTTGAATCCAGATGCTAGCTCCGCGACGTCATGCACAGGCAGGAATGTGATTGCCAGCCCCATCGCAATTCCAGTACCGACTATCGCCCAATGCGGGGTCCCGTACTTGCCATGGACATTCTCAAGGAATCTAGGTAGAAGCTTGTCCCTCGCCATCGCAAAGGGGAACCGCGAAGACGCGAGTATCCCTGCTAGCGCCATTGAAGTCATCGTGACTACTGCCAGAATGGCAGCAACCATCCCCACAGTCTCACCCCCAACAGCCTCTGCGAAGATGTACACTGGGTCCTCGCTAGCCCCATGTTCACCATGCATGTATTCCGTTGGCTCAACTGCCGCTGCCATTACCAAGGTCACCGAAACATAGAGCAGACAACTGAATAGCAGAGACAGAAGAATCCCATATGGCATGTTCTTCTCTGGATTCTTTATCTCGCCACCCACTGCTGCAATCTTGGTCACGCCGGCATAGGAGACGAAAACGAATGCAGAGGTCCCTGCGACATCTTCCCAACTACCGAATGAATCCTTAGAAGAAACCGAACCCCAATCGAGATCTTGGGTGAGAACAGCATATGCACATATGGAAAGTAAGTAAAAAGTCGAGAACATCACGATTGGAGTTTGAATCTTCTTGATCCTCTTGACACCTAGTATGTTGATTATTACTATAATTGAAAGGAGGAAAATGGCAGCAGACTCGATGTTTATGGTTAATCCGATAATATCTTCAATGACCCAAAGATAAGCCTTGAAACCAATCAATGCAAAGGCAGATTTCAGCATGAAGTTGGCCCATAGGCCCAGGCCAGCTATGGTTCCGACGAGAGGTCCGAAAGTCCTCTGTACGTATACGTAAGATCCTCCCGAAGAGGGCATAGCGGTGGAGAGCTCTGATTTTGAGATTGCACCCGGAAGAACCAGAAAGGCTGCAACCAGATAGGCCAGCCATACTCCGCCAATCGGGTTTTCCCCACCGCCCATCTCCAGCATAGCGAGAGCCGGAAGTACGAACAAACCAGACCCAATCATCGCCGAGAGGGAGATGATTACGACAGAGAATAGCCCCAATTTCCTCTCAAGGGTGTCGGAGACAACCTCAATTGGAGTCAGTACGATGCCAATCAGGTCCCTGGGACCGTAGCTCCGCATGTTTTGTC
>MPLT02066206.1_pt1 | contig 20891 bp, 13 predicted proteins | sample 1617391 | NCBI WGS metagenome assembly MPLT02 (sample SAMN05944800, study PRJNA350692) | marine metagenome | biome: marine; feature: ODZ; material: water; isolation source: 70 m water sample filtered on 0.2 um supor filter | place: Pacific Ocean | collected 2012-04-08 | depth 70m m
AAGAAGAATTGGATATCCTATAGTAGACATTGAACTCCAAGATAAACAATTTTATGCATGTTTCGAAGAAGCGGTGACAGAATATAGCACCCAAGTTAATCAATTTAACATAAGGGAAAATTTATTATCTGCAAAAGGATCTGCTACAGGATCTAATCTAACACATAGAGAGTATACACCATCATTTGATAGGTATGTTAGATTATCTCAGGCATATGGCCAAGAAGTAGGTGCTGGTGGAAGAGTGGATTGGGTTTCTAGTTCATTTACTACAACATCAGATGTTCAGGATTATGATTTAAATAGTGTATTAGGAGTTGCAACGGCTTCTAATGATGATAGTATAGAAATTAAACAAGTATACCATCAAGCTAAACCAGCAATTACAAGATACTTTGACCCATACTTAGGAACAGGTGCAGGAAGTGCACAATTATTAGATAGTTTTGGATGGGGCGATTATTCCCCGGCTGTAAATTTTTTAATGATGCCAATGTTTCATGATGTATTGAGATCACAGGCCATTGAATTAAATGACATGATTCGAAAATCGGCATATAGTTTTGAAATTATTAATAATAAGATTAAACTATTTCCAAGACCGGATTCTGCATTTAAGGTACATCTTAGATATATAACAACAAAGGCAAGACAAGACGCTTCTCTAGGATCCACAGCCGTTGTTACAGATTTTTCAAATATTACATATAATAATATGGAATATCATAAAATTAACGATCCGGGAAAACAATGGATTAAAAAATATACACTTGCATTATCTAAAGAATTATTGGGAGCCATTAGAAGTAAATACTCATCAGTTCCTATTCCGGGTGCTGAAATAAATCTAGATGGTGATACATTAAGATCTGAGGCATCAACTGAAAAAGATAGATTGATTACTGAATTAAGAGAAAATTTAGAAGCGACTTCTCGTAAGATGATGATAGCTAGTGATGCTGAAGAAGCAGAGGCGATGCAAAATAAGATGGGCAAATTACCATTGCCTATATATGTTGGGTAGATTATGGCATTATTTGGAGGACAGAGAGATATCAAATTATTCAATACTATTAATAGAGAACTATTAAAAGAAATTGTAGATACCACTGTTGATATTTTTAAACCGGCAATCTTGCATATAAAGGAAAATCTATATGGTGAGGCCATAAATAAGCATTATTTTCCAGGAGTAAGAGTTGCGGCACTTATTAACCGAGATGATCAAATAACAGATTCAGATGAATTTGGAAGTGATATTAACCAAACTGCTACATTTTCATTTTTAAAAGATATCATGGAACATGATTTAAATCTAGTATTAGAGGGCGGTGATATAATTCGATGGGATAATGCATATTGGGAAATAGATCAAATAGTAGAAAATCAATATATAAGGGGTGAGAATGAAAAGACAACTAATCTGGGTGATGCATTTGGATCAAGTCATTCAATAGTTGCTACCACCCACCAAACAAGAAGAAATATACCACAACTGGAAAAAGTTAGAAGTGGATTATCAATGTATGGTGAATAATTAATATGGCAAAAAGAAGAAAACCTATACCAAAAACGCAACAAGAAATTTTTTCGGGTAAAGAAAAAAAAGTAAATCGCGGAAATCAAATAAAGAGAGACGATACAGTTTCGAATTTTTATTTGGGTCTTTATGATATTGATGAATCTATACAATATTATTTTGATAATATAATAAAACCTTCAATAACAGAAGGTGAAGAACTTATTAAAGTTCCTGTATTGTATGGAAGTCCCGAAAGATGGAAATCCGTCCAAAAAAGTGGATTCTCTAGAGACGTGCAGGGGAAAAGAGTTATACCTCTAATAATGTATAGAAGATCATCCGTAGCAAAAAATAGAGAATTTGCAAGTAAAATAGATGCCAATAATCCCCAATTATTTTATGACATATTTAAAAAAAAATATAACAAAAGGAATAGGTATGATAAGTTTAATGTACTCCATAGCCGAACACCATCTACAGAATCATATAATATAGTTGTTCCTGATTATGTAACTATTAGTTATGATTGTATAATTTGGACAGATTATGTAGAGCATATGAATAAATTAATAGAATCAATTAATTATGCTAGTGACTCATATTGGGGCGATCCTGAAAAATATAAATTCAAAGCTAGTATTAGTGATTATTCCTTAACAACAGATACACCACAGGGAGCTGATAGGATGGTTAGGGCTGCATTTACTATTACCATGAATGGATACATAATTCCAGATGCGTTAAATAAAGAACTAACCCAGGCAAGCATTAAATCATATAGCCAAACTAAAGTTATAATGGAATTAAAAGAAATAGATGATATTGATAATATCCCCAGAGAAAATTAATGTTTGAGAAAGTATATACATATATATTATATATAGGTAATAACATAATGAGATTTTTCTTGGCAGAATTCTACTACGCAGGAAAACTCAAATAAAGGAGAATAGTTATGACAGAATCAAAATTGGTAAACAAGCTAAATGAAGATAAGCAACAAAAAGTAGATCAGGCAGACATAGACAAAATAACAAGTTTGCGTGAAGACTATAAAAAACAAACAGTTAGAATTGGTCAATTGAACGTAGAAAGAATTTTAATGAATCAAGCAGTTGAACGATTGAACGAGGCTATTGTAAAAGAAGAAACAGCGTATATCGAATTACAAGGAAGTGAACGTAAATTGGTAACGGAATTACAAGAAAAATACGGAATTGGTCAATTAAATCTAGATAATGGAACATTTGCACCAGTTAAATCAAAATAAATGGTGTTTTGATTAGTTACTTGATATTTATATATGAATTGAAATACCTGTAAACTGCAATTATTAGATAACATAAATAGGAGAAAATAAATGGCGGAAAGAATAGTAAGTCCTGGTGTATTTACACGCGAGAAGGACCTTTCGTTTTTACCTCAAGGAGTGGGCGAAATAGGTGGTTGTATCATAGGACCAACTAAAACAGGACCTGCATTTTGGCCAACGGTAGTAAATAACTTTGAAGAATTTAAAAATATATTCGGTGATTTATCTACCGAAACTTACGTTCCATATACAGCTAAGGAATACTTAAGACAGGCTGGTAGAGTAACAATAGTTAGAACATTGGGAAGAACAGCAATATCTTCGATCCCTTTTTATGCAATTACATACTCAGGATCATCAGCTGCAACAAATGCATCTATGGATAAAACAGTTGCAACTATTATCCCATCTGCGTTTGAGGGCGCAGCAGATACTGCCTGTGCTGTAGATACAACACCAGCACTAACAGGAGCAGGTTCTGCTACAGGACCAGTTTCAGCATCGGCATTTGTAATAAAATTATCAGGTAGTTCAGGAACAGTTTCAGGCTTTGCAGATTTAGATAATAAAGATTCGAGCGGAACAGCATACTCAGCATCATTCACAAAAGCTGCTGATAATTATATTGATAAAATATTTGGCTATAACCCTAATACTTCAAAAAGAGGGTTCTTATGGACTAATTTTAAAGTTCATCAACAAAAAACAGCAACATTTGCAGGATTATCAGGTGGTGTATCTGGTTCTCGTGGAACTATAGATTTACCTGCATATCAAGAAGCAACTACTCCATATATTACAACTCAAAAGGATTTAATAAACCTATCTACACAAAACCTTTTCAGATTTAAAACATTATCTCATGGTACAACAGAAAACTGGAGATTTAAAATCGGTATTGCAAATATTCAATATACATCATTAACTGATAAGGGGTATGGAAAATTTGATATAAATGTTATTAGACAAGATCAAACAGAAATAAATGCAATAAAGGGTGATAGAAATCCATATACATATACTTCTGATACTATCGTAGAATCATTCACTGGTTGTACATTAGATCCAGACGATCCAAATTTTGTACTAAGAAGAGTGGGTGATAGATATTATAAGATTAATGATGAAGGTAAATTAATTGGATATAATGATTATCCTAATAAATCACAATTTATAAGAGTTGAAGGAACGAATGCACTGAAAGCGGGAACAATAGCTAAAGATCAATTACCATTTGGTTTTAAAGCTGTTACTGATCCAATACCATCAACTATAGGTACTTCACCTTCATGTTCTTTTGTAACTAGGCAAGGTAAAGCAGCTGACTGGATGTCTTCACAATTCTATGGGTTTAATTTTAACTTTGGTGATGCAGAAGATTCACAAGGAAACCCTGCAGGATTTGATAACTTAAACTATCTTAATGTTACGCCAAATGCAAGTTCGGGAACGGGTGGTAATGTAGACTTTAATTTAAGTAATATGTACGGACATGACAATGCAGCAGACCAAGAACCAGGCGCAGCGCATTCATATACTTTATTAACAACTATTACAGGTTCAGTTAATCAAAGAAAATTCGTAGTTCCATTCCAAGGTGGATTTGATGGAATACATCCATCTAAGCATAAATTGACTGGAGCAAATATGACCACTACAAACGTAATGGGTCATGATATAAGTAATTCAACTTCTGAAGGAACTGTGGCTTATAAAAGAGCTATAGATGCAGTATCAAATCCAGATGAATGGGATATTAATTTACTAGCAACACCTGGATTGATATATAATCAGGCGAGTGATATTCAAAACTATGCTTTAAGAAAGATTGAAGCAAGAGCTGACGCATTCTACTTATTAGATGTAGCTAAATATGCAGCATCGCCGGTAGTAAGTACACAAATTACAGACGCAACAACAGACGCGGGTCAATTTGATACATCATACGCTGCTACATATTATCCATGGGTAAAATTAGTAGATTCAGATAATAATAAACACGTTTGGGTTCCACCATCAGTTGTAGTAGCTGGGGTAATTGCTCAAACAGACCAACTAGCACATCCTTGGTTTGCACCAGCAGGATTAACACGAGGTGGATTAACTTCAGTGTTAGAGCCTGCAACTAGATTAACTCACTCAGAAAGAGATACATTATATGATGGAAGAGTTAATCCAATAGCATCATTCCCAGGACAAAATGTTACAGTTTGGGGACAAAAAACACTACAGAAAAAAGCATCAGCATTAGATAGAATTAATGTTAGAAGATTAATGATTACTGTTAAGAAATTCATTGCATCTTCAACTAAGTTCTTAGTATTCGAACAAAATACAGCAGCAACTAGAAATAGATTCCTGGGTATTGTAAATCCATACTTAGAAAATGTTCAATCTAATTCAGGATTATTTGCTTTCAAAGTAGTAATGGACGAAACAAATAATACTCCAGACGTAATTGATAGAAATGAATTACGAGGACAGATATTCTTGCAACCAACAAAAACAGCAGAATTTATTGTTCTTGATTTCAACATTTTACCAACAGGCGCGGAATTTCCTGAATAAAAATGTGTGGAAGTAGATATTTATAATTGACAAGGAGATAATAAATGGCTCAAATAATAGACCCAAATGAAATGTTTTTTACGCCCTTTGAACCAAAGCAGGCAAATAGATTTATCCTGTATTTAGAGGGGGTTCCAGCATATTTGATAAGAAAGGCTAGTAGACCATCAATTGCGATGGGAACTGTTGAAATGCCGCATATTAATGTATCACATAAAGTGAAAGGTAAGGCAACATGGCAAGATATTCAAATAGAATTGTATGATCCAATTGTACCTTCCGCAGCGCAAGCAGCAATGGAATGGGTAAGATTAGGACATGAATCAGTAACAGGTAGAGATGGTTATTCTGATTTCTATAAAAAAGATATAACTATTAACGTATTAGGACCTGTAGGTGATAAGGTTGAAGAGTGGACATTAAAGGGTGCATTTGCAACAAACGTATCATTTGGTGATTTAGATTGGGCTTCGGCTGACCAAGCACTTACTGTAGGTATTGGTGTAGCTTACGATTACGCAATATTACAATACTAATAATACGCATCGCTATTATAAAAAAACCTTACTGAAAGTAGGGTTTTTTTTGACCTCTTTTTTAATGACATATATATTTATATATGATAAGTTATATAGACAACAAGGAGACTAAGTTATGAGCAAAAGCTATGATGATTCCTATCCGGGAAAAGTAACAGATGATCAGTTAAAGAAGCAAGCAATTCAAGATTCAATTGCGGAAAATAAATATCAATTTCCAACAGAAGCAGTAGAATTACCGAGTAAGGGTTTATGTTACCCTAAAGACAACCCCCTATCGTCAGGTAAAATTCAAATGAAATACATGACGGCTAAGGAAGAAGATATATTAACATCAGTTAATTTAATAAGAAAGGGAACAGTATTAGATGAATTATTTAAATCTCTAATTATAACGCCCATTAATTATAATGATCTGATTGTCGGTGATAAAAATGCGATTATGATTGCATCTAGAATTTTAGGTTATGGTTCCGACTATAGATTTTTTGCAACATGTCCAGCATGTGGAGCTAAAAATGAAATGTCCGTAAATTTATCCGATCTTGGTGAAAGTAAGTTTGATGAGAGTATACTATCAAACATGGGAGAGCATGGATTTCTAGAATGGGAATTACCTGCATCTAAAAGAAAACTTCAATTTACTCTTGTAACTCATAAGATAGAAAAAGCTGTACAAAAAGAAATTGAAGCTAGAAGAAAGGTTGTAAAAAATGGAGTAGATCCAGAAATAACAACCAGGTTCAAACATATGATCACATCTGTAGATGGTAATGATGAAAAAAAGTATATATCTAATTTTGTAGAAAACGAATTTTTATCGAGAGATTCATATGCATTTAGGGAATATATTAATACTATTCAGCCTGATGTGGACTTTAATATAAACTTAGAGTGTTCCGAGTGTGGACACAACGCGACGTTGGCTTTGCCAATAGATGCCGGGTTTTTTTGGCCTAGATCAGACAAATCGAAAAAATATTTTTAAAGAAATTTTTGACCTAACATATCATGGTAAGGGAGGATTCCCACATTCAGAAGTTTATAATATGCCCATATGGATGCGTAGAGCATATATTAATTACATAAACGATCATCAACAAGAACAGCAAAAGGTAATTGATGAACGCCAAATGCAAAATAAAACAAATCCACCCTCGGATGTATATAAGCCCAATATAAGCCCCAAATCATAGTAGAATTTGACCTTCCTAATATTTATTATCAGAGAGGAGCATATAAATGGGATCAGATTGGTCAAGTAAAATAGTAAGAGATTTGGGTCAGGCCGATTCAGCTGGTAGGGGCATGATGAACGGATTACGTTCAGGTGCTGCAGCTTTTGGTGGTGCATGGACTGCAAATGTCATGTCTCCTGTTAATAACACTGCCGATAAGATTGATGAAATAGGGAATAGTCTTGGTGGATTTGGTGGTATATTAGGAAGCATAGGAGCCAATTTCCTTCGATTTATGTTTAACCCGCTTACTTTAATAGTTGGGTTATTAGCAACAGCAATATCTAGATTAAATGATGTAGAATCTAGATCCATGAATACACAACGAGCAATAGGATCAGCTGTTACAAATCTACAACAATTTCAAACCGCAGTTGGGGGAATTACTGATAAGTATAGAGGTATGGGTGTTACATCCGATCAAGTATTAGGTATGATAACTAACATGGCTCAGCAAATGGGAAGCTTCTCACAAGTTTCTACTGAGGCAGCTCAACAGATAGCAACACTAGCTATGCATGGAGGAGCATCCGCATCAGAATTTTCATCTGCGTATACATCTATACTTCAAATGACACAGGGACTGGCTGGTTCTAAAGAAGAAGCCAATAAAACTGCCATGGCAATTCAACGTTATGCTACTAACTTAGCTATGGCTAATGGTGTTCCTATAAATGTTATGATGAATCAATTGGCTAATGTATCTGATGCAGTAGCTACAACCATGGGCTCTAACCCACAAGCATTATCACAGGCAGTAGTTCAGGCATCTCAATTGGGAACGACACTTGAAGGCATTGCTGGAATAATGAACAATCAATTAAATATTGAACAATCTATAGCTAATGAGATGGAAGCTTCTGTATTATTGGGGAAAAATTTAAATTTAGAAAAATTAAGATCTGCATCATTTTTAGGTGATGAAGCATCTGTGATGAGAGAACTCCAGAGCTTAGTAGGTTCTCAGGCAGAATTTGAAAAAATGTTACCTGTACAAAGACAGGCTTATGCACAGGCTTTGGGAATGAGTGTATCAGAATTACAAAGAATGGCGGGTTTTGAATCACAGGCAGAGGTACAGGCAAGAAAAAGACAGGAAGCCAATGATAGAATGGTGCAAGTAACTATGACTACAATGGAACAAATTAATGGTACAATACATAGAATTAGTGTTGGTTTCGCAGGCGTAATGTCTGGCCCTGTCCAAGCTTTTAAGGATTGGATGAACCAAGTCGGATCAGGTGGCACCACAGGCCTACAAAAAATAGAAGAACTGGCAATGCATGTTTCAAATTGGTTAGGAAGAGCAGTAGATTCATTGATGAGATTTATACAGGGCGGCGATAGAATGGGTCAGTTGAAAAGTGCCTTGCAAGGTATTTGGAATACTTTATCAAGTATAGTTGATTGGTTAGGAAGAGGTAATGGTAAATTAAAAAATTGGCAAATTGTTTTAGGTGCAATAGCTGCTATAAAATTTGGTGGAATGATCTCTGGGATCGCACAGATAGCAACAGGCTTGGGTGGTGTAGCTTCGCAAGCAGGATTTGCTAGAAGTGCAATGGGACAATTAATGGGAACATTGGGTAGTGTATATACAATGTACCAAAATATTTCTGATATATCTGGTGGAGCAGGAGGCCGAGGATGGGGAGGAATGGCAGGAATGGCAATTGGTGGACTAGTAGGAGGATTACCCGGAGCAGCAATTGGTGGCCAAATAGGGAGACATTTTGGTGGATCAGTAGGCGATGCAATCATTAGACCAGGAGCTGCACCTATCCACGTTCACCCTTCAGATACATTAATAGCAGTTAAGGAAGCAGGTGGAGGAGCATCTTATATTTCTCATAGAGGTGAGGGATTAATGGGTAAAGCACCCCCACAACCAATAACATATAATTTTGATTTAGGACCAGTAGTAGCAAGATTAGACGCACTTACAAGTGCTATACTACAAGGTGGAAAAGTTTACTTAGATGGAAACGCAGTCGGTAGAGCACAAAATATGGCTGCAACAATGGCGACATAATATGGCATTAAAAGATTTAAAATCGGATTTAACCAAGGCATTCAAACGGATACCTGCAGGTGGGAAACTTGAAAAAAGAGTAGAGGGACCGACTGCCTCAAATTATAGTGCTAAACCAAAGCCATATAAAATTCCTAATGATGGCCGTGGATCTAAGGTTAAATATAACTCTTCAAATGGAGCATATGAAGCCAAATCACGATTTAATGAAGTTCAGAATAAAAGTCAAATATCAGGTAGACACACAAGTGATATTGAACCAGTAAAATCAAATCTCAATGGGAGACATGAAAATGTTGATATTAAACTCAATAATATGGCGACAACCCCTGAAAAAACCGCTGTTGAACCGATTGCAATGTCCGCGACACCGGTAAAACAGGGGTTAACGCCTAAAGTCATGTCTGCACCTGTCAATCAACCAGGAATTACACCAGAAAAAATAGCTATTAAGGGATATGTGGATAATCAGCCACCTAATATAGATAATGTACAATATAGTTTAGATATTGGTGATGGTGCACTTGCTCAATTAGAAGGACTATCGAGATTCGATATAGATAAAATTTCTGATTCTTATTATACTTCAGGAATGTTTAAATCTGACTTTTTTATAACACGAAATAATAAAGATATTTTAAAGGTGTCTGAACTAGATGTAGAAAAAGAATCACAGCCATACGCACCTTCAGGGTATATGATAGACAGATTATCAAGATACTTTACTCCTATCAGGGATGCTATAGATTTGGATAAGGAATTTGGAATAGAAAAATCAAACAATATGCAATTGACTGGTGAAATAGATTCATTTAATCCAACAATTCAAATACATGGTTCTAATATAACGACACCATACGATTTAGATTTAAAATCAGTTTTAGAATCTGATTCTGTTTTCATTGAGTCAGATGTAAAATCAGCCTATACTGATACAGATGACCTTAGATTTTTTAGTGATCATGCAAAAGTTGATTTAGACAATATGGTGGCAAACCATAGCCCTTCAGCGGATAATCCAAATAATGGAGCATTTACGTTAGACAATCAGCTTAATAGTATTCATGGTGGGTTTCATGCATACGGGAATCAAACACAGCCGATAGATTATAATTTAAATTTCTTTAATGCGGCTTCATTACACGGTACAGATTTCCAAGGTAATCAAATAATATTAACGGGTAATAGTAAGATAGACGGTGATGAATTATCCTTCAACCCGGAAGGTGTAAAAGACCTAATTCCATTTCCTAATACATTAAAATTAAATGACCAAATAGGTGAGGGGACATCACTTGGCGGTGTTAATATGTTTGTCGGTAGACCTCAAGCAGAACGAATGGTATTTGATTCAACATCGGGAGTAACTATTAAAGGATTTGAACCTTCGTCAAATCCTAATGTTGGTAATACAATAGCTCCAGGCCCAGGATATTCAGGCGGCTTAGCTATGGACCACCCAGGAACCAGTTTTTATTTTTTAGATATTGATAATCTCACAACGGGCAATCTTTATGCAAAGGGACGACTTGGATTCGATACTAACAATTCAGCAGTATTTAGAAATTGGCAAGATGCACAAAATTTCTTCAACCAAGATAATCCAATTATGTCAAATGGATTTACGCCACAATTTAATGGTACGCAATTAGTATTAACAGGACCTTCGTGGGATTGGATATTGGGGAATGTAGAATTAACAGGACATGATTGGATCCAAAATGGTGATGATAATCCAAGTATATTTAGTATAAATTGCACATTAACAGATGAAACGATAAATTATTTTGATATAGATAATGAACACTATCAGGGGTATATAAATTATAACAATGATGGGGCCTACTTCGCAATGACCGGCGGATGGAATAATTGGCAGCATTCTGATATTGTTACATCTTTATATACAGGAATAAATGGAACTTCTTATGATAATCCAAGTATATATTTTGATGAAAATAGTACAACTAATTATTTTGATCAGAATGAAAGATATACATCACAATTTGCATTAAATAAATTGGGATATGAAGGTGGAACAGAAAATTCTGATTATGTAAATGTGGGTGATGGTGTATATGACGGCATTAATATACATTCGACTAATAGTGATTATTCATTTAGTTCTTTATTTAATAATCAACTGAATTATTGGAACCTTGGAACAATAGATTATTTAGGTGATGTTGATACTAGTAAATATGCTTCAAGTGGATTACATCCCGATCCTGACACATCAGCTGGTGTCACCTTTTCAGGATACACTGATGAAACAACTGGCGCATTTAATCATGAAATAAATTCAGCATGGCCTTATTATACAATGATAGGCATCGATAATTCTACATGGGGAAGCGGGATAGGTAATTTTAGACCAAATCTCAACGGCGCAATTCCTCCAACAGTTGCGATGGTTAAAGATAAATCATTATATCGTTATTTAGATAATGGCATGTCATCATGGATGATAACTGCAACAGAACTGGGTGGTGATGAATATGAAAGTGTAGAAGACAATTTGATATTTAATCATCCAGACCACAAACCAGATATATCAACATTAGATGGAATGAATACATATGGATATGGTTTAGGAATATCTAAACACCTACGCTATTGGTCAAATTCGATATTGGTCGGCTCAGGTAAATTTTCTAAAAATATAGCATTTAGAAATCCTATGGGTAAAAAGCATATAACATATCTAGAAGGCGATCAGCTATTAATAAGCAAAGATAATAATTGGTTAGATAAAGCTTATGAATGGGGCCCTTCTATGTATGGAACAAAAGTCGGCCTCAGTTCGGGTGGTATTATGGGAATCTCAACTGGTAGAAATCCTAGGGCAGGAGATTTATGGCTTCAAGCTTTTGATTTAGATAATCAGGTATTTACCTCTAATGGTGCGGGAATACATACCATGGGCGGTATTGGTTATGAAGAGAGAATGATAAATATCTATAATGAAAATACCCAACAACGCTCAATGGCAGGTTCGATACTTAATAACCTAAATCCTTTTGATAATATGAAATCTATATTTGATAATATGTCAGTCGCGTTTAATGATACTATTAAACGTTGGTGGATGCAACATAATAGATTTGCCATTCAAATGAGTAATAATCCACCAAAAGGTTCACATCAAGGACTGCCTGGAGACTCAGCTACGGGAGCAGTTGGTAAGTTCAGTGGAATGCTAAACTCTGTATCCACAGGTGGAGCAGATTTAATATCTAATATTACAGGATTAAGTGCAAGAAAATATTGGTCGGTACAATCATACCCAGGCCTACAGGTATCTGCAGAAATAGTAGACACAGGTATAACTCGATTTAATGATTTCAGAATGTTCATTTCTGATATGGGTGCAGCGCATGTAGGCCTATCCGGTCCTTCAAATTATTTAAATAATAACATACACAAAAGATATGGATACCCTGCATCTGGAACACCTGGCCTTGATAGAAAAATGTATTACAAACATATCCCGGCAATGGGTGATGATATAACAATGGAAGATTTCTATACAGGAGATGAAATAGATATAGACGCTCCTTTAGATTATATTAATTTTTTCATGAAGGATGTTGTTAACGATCATAAATTTAGATTTAGAGCATACATATCAGGATTAACAGACTCAGTCCAACCAAATTGGTCCCAATACAACTATATAGGAAGACCAGATCCCGTTTTTCAATATAATGGGGTTTCTGCGAGAAATTTATCATTTAATTTAAAGGTAGCGGCATTAGCTCAGCAAGATATGTATTGGATGTGGAAAAAGATAAATAAAATGATAGGAATGTGCTATCCATCAGGATATCAAAATGGAGGATTCATGACTAGCCCTATGATGGAATTAACACTTGGGGAATATGTAGAAAACGCACCTTGTTTCTTAAACGCATTTACATTATCTGTTCCTGATGATTCTCCTTGGGAAATAAATCAAATGGCAGGATCTGGTGGACCATTTAGTAGTTTAGGAGATAGTATAGCAACTGTAACAAATGTAATGAATGATCCTCTTGGATCCGCAGTAAACTTTGGTGCATCATTTTTAACTAATGATGAAGATCCTATTCCTGCAAGAAAAAACAATAAAAATTATGCATTTAATGAATTTGACGCAAACGCACATGAAACTAGTGGAACATTATTAGCACAGCTTCCCCACATAGTAGATTTAAGTTTAGGATTTACAATTATAGGAGATCAAAATAAATCTACATTAAGTAAACACATAGGAAATAATAAACAATTTTTTGATGGATATGGTAGAGTTATTCACCCTGTTAACACCAGCGGTCCAGGAACAAAAGCAGGGAAAGTAATGGACTTTTTAGGATTATAAAATTATGCCGAATAGATATAAAAATACAAAAATACAATCTACCAAAGGTAAAAGAGGCCTGAGGACAACTATATTGCCAAATCTTCCAACTGATATATCTGATATAATCATTATCAGTAAGTATGGGGAGAGATTAGATTTATTAGCAAATAAGCATTATGGTAATACATCGGATTGGTGGATAATAGCAGAGGCAAATGGCCTTGGAAAGGGATCGCTGCACATTCCTGCAGGTATGCAAATACGAATACCAACGAGGTTAGATAAAATTTCGGAGAAAATGGATAAACTCTCAAAAGGGAGATAGTTATGGCTTTAGCATTTGAATCTATAAACAAAAATATTATTAAAAAATTAAAGTGGAGATCATCACCATTAAACCAAACTAAGTGGCTGACAAAGGTACCATTTACTAGATTGGTGTCTTTTGCTGTTCCCAAGAATGATATTGAAGATGAAACAAAACTTAGGTATTTAAGGGAAAAAAATATCTTATCTGGTGGATATTTATGGAACCAAAGGAACACAGGGGAAAATATGTCTTGGTCTGGCCCAAGTCAAGAATATTCATATGGAAATCAATCGTATAGAGGAACACCAAAAGGATCAGTGTCTGGATATGCAGGTAAAAACGCATTCGGCGACCCACTGGAAATACCGGCCGGAGAATCAAGAAGATTAGTTCCAAATCCCGGCATAGTTTCAATGAACATAAAAAACAAAGGTTCGTTTGGATCATTAAGAGAAATAAATTTTCAAATCAAATGCTATGATTTAAATCAATTAGAAACCTTAGAAGTATTATATATGACACCTGGTGTAGGAGTTCTATGCGAATGGGGATGGTCATATATGGGCAGCGAACCAAGTTTGGTTAGCAACACAACGAATAATAATTTTGCTGACAAAGAAAAATTACAACATGAAATTAATAGTAAAGTTAAATCTTCGGAAGGAAATTACGATGCATGTATAGCTACAATTACTGGATTTAATTGGAGTATAGAAAAAGATGGATCATATAACGTCCAAGTTAACGCAACGTCACGCGGAGAAACGATGTTGTTAGTCCCTGTAAATAGATCAAATTCTGTGCTAGTTGATTATGTTGCTAGATTATCATATGATCCAGATGTTGCTAATTTAGCTGCAAATATGATCAAGAATGCCAATGACCCTGAAGATTCAGATATTGCTAAATTAGGTGCAGGAAATATTAGCACTGTTGCAGGCGATAACACTAAAATAAATCTATTACAAGTACCTGTGTGGAAATATAATTTCGGTCAAAAGAAATTAAGTGGAACAAGGGCGGAACAAGAAAAGGACATTAAGGAAAAGGAAGAGGAAAAGAAAAAAATTGAACAGGCGGAACAAGAAGAGATAATAGAACTTGATACATTAAAAGAATTTTGGTACAAGACAGTGCAAATAACAATGAGAAAATACCGAATGACAGAAATGCAGGTTGGAATATCCCTGGCTCCAGCTGCAGCAGGAACCGCACTTCCAATGTCTAAGCTATCAACATATGACGCTGCAGGTAATTTTACACTTGCATGTCATGCAGATAGTGATTGGAGAGGAGAAGGTGGCGCAGGTACGTCGAGTAAACCGAAAACAGGACCAGGATGGGCATCACTCTTCCAAAATATTTGGGGAGCAGGATTCAGTAATATGAATGTATATGATCTGGCACATTATCCTGATGCACCACACGACAATAGTAAAATAGACTATTTTATGACTGTGGGATATGGTATACATTATAACTGGGCTTGGTCATCATTGCAATACCCATCTGATGCACAAGATAGATATTGGGACCTGATGGGCGGTACAGTTGTACAATCTGATGGTTCTAACTTAGATAGATTTCCATCCGATTATAGAGATAAAAATGGTATCGTTGGAAATAATGGTGAAGGTAATGGAAAAATGTTTAAGCCTGCCTTTATTAGTAAATTGCAAATAGATGGTGGCCTCGATCCGCTTGTATTAGATGCTGATGAAAATGAATTCCCAGTTGATCTTTTTTCGAGAGGCAACCTAAAACCATCAGAAAAAGCTTCACCTGCTCCAGCCGGAACTGCAGAATTAAATATTTCTTCATTTTTCACCACATTTGCTTCAAATACAGTTCATGAACTAAGAAAAAGCGATGGAACTACCTTATACAATAAATCATATTATGATACAGCAGGGTTTGATTCCAGTATGAAATTTGGTGAAGGTAAAAATTCAATAAATAAATTATTTAAATTAAGCCCACCAACATCTGATTTTGCAAATAAATTTCCAGATTCATTATCAAATTCACAGAGATTAGAATTAATGTTGACAAAACCAAATTACGCTATGAATGGATATGGTGATTGGTCTCAGGATGATGGAAATACTTCAACTGCAGGTGACGAAGTCAGTCATGAGATATGGTCAGCTCCGGAAATGGAAACTTCCGATGATCAAACAGATGAAGGTCCTGTAAAATTAGATGCTACATTTTGGAATAAAAAAACAAATTTTTTATCTGTTGAAAAAGAATTTGGGACAAGATCTACTGCCCAAGGACAAACTGATTTAGGTGTTACAACAAAGTGGCCAGCCAAAGTAGAACCTTGGAAAGAATATATGAGTGAGCTACCGCGATTACCTATGTACTCCGTTGGTGTTGGATTTAAAGGTGCAACAGAAGGAATAATCACTAAGGGTGGTGCTGGAACCAATGGAGCACGAAAACAGGCCAAAGAGTACACAACAAAAGATGGTAATAAATTATATTCCTACATCGGATACTATTCATTTGTAGACATGCAGGAATGGGACACGGCAAAGGGGGAATTTAAATATGTAGCAGAATTGAAGCGAAAGAGAGAAGAATTAGCTGATTCGATAGCTGCCACAATAAAAGAACTATCTGAAGCAAAAAAAGAAAAAGGCCAACAAATACAAGATGCAAAAGATTATCTAACTGCCTTAAACAAAAATACTGGGGAATATATTCCAATATGGGCACTTGAGCATTTATTTAATCATTGTGTCAATTATAGCGTTAAGGGAAAAAAAATATTTAGATATGATAGTGGTTTCTTATCATATTATGACACCAATGGCCAAAGCTTTGGAAGACCAGCAGATATAACTGAAACCGCCCAGAAAGAAAAAATTCTAAAGGAATATGCTGAATTATTTGATGTTCTGCCCGATTTTTCACAATTGATTTCTGTAGTTGATGAGAATGAAGAAGAAATGGAAGTGCCCGTTTTTAGTGAAGACGGGGCCCATATATTTTACAGATTTTTTGCTCTAGGCACAGATGAAAATACCACAAAGGCACTTTTAAGTAATGATTGGGAACCTCAAGTTAGTTTACCAGTTAAAATACCAAATCATAAACAATTAAGGAGTACCGATCCTCTGCGATGCTTACTTCCCGGTCAGGAAGATATTGTCCCAAATTCTAATTATATAACAGGTAAATCTTCAAGAAATACTGCCCAGGCAGGACCTGAATATAGTGCTGATGAATTAATGGAACTGAGTTATGATAAAGAAGCGTTAAAAAAAGCAGAGAACTTACCCAAACCAGAACTCTGGGTAGGGTTACAATTACAACATCCAGATGTACGAGTAAAAAAGCTCGAAGACCTTGAAGATATTATGCATCCAGATAATGATTCTGAATATCCTGGATTACTTTCAGATCCTGACTTACTTTGGCCAAACCCATTTAAAACAGATAATAATATGAATTCGGGATATGTTAGTAATATATTAGTACATATAGATGTAATTAAAGAAGCACTTAAATTAGGATCTGTTGACCAAGATGCAATGCATGGTGGACAAAACATGGAAGTTTTTGCACAGGTTTATCAGAAAATTTTAAATCGAATTACAATATCATGCGGTCAAATGTGGGATCTTGGATTACAAGTTGAAGATAATCATGATAATGTCTGTAAAATAATTGATACAAAATATAGAAAAGATATTAAAAAGACTAATGATATTATTTGGCAATTCCCACTATATGGATCTGGCGGCACATCAGATCGTGGCCACCATATAATTAGAGATTTCGCAATACAGAGTGAAATCCCAAGTGCAATGAAGGCCATGGCGATGTATGGCACGAACGCAGCATTTGGTCATCAATTGCACACTGGCGATATGAATGATCTATCCCCATTACAATTACTCCAAAATATAGATTGGGCAGATGTATCACTGGAAGGCATGGTTTATGATAGTGATAGATATCACTATAAAGATGGCACAATGCAATTAAAGAATAGTTCAGGAATTGCTAATTTTGATGGAACATTAATTTCAATAGACGATCTTGCTAAGAAGGGTGATATATTTGACGTAGTAGAATCTACAGAAGATGGTGCGGGAGATGCAGCAGTATCATTGTCAAAAGAAAATCAATCACGAATGGATCAAGATCAGATACCAATAACATATCAAGATCAGATTACGATGTATAGATCATCATTAGAAAAAATTCACGATAATGGTCCCAAAGACGCTGGGGGTAAACATACTAGATTAGCAGAAAAATGCTTATATGCAATGTTAACTCACGTACTTCCTGTTTCTAATGAAGAATTGGATGAAATATTAAACGAAATAGAAAGTACCACCCAAGGCGCGTCTAATTATACAAGAGAATCATATTTAAAAGAAAAATCACAACAGGAAGTCGAAAAAACAAACCCTAACTTTTTTAACACTCTTATTCCATTAAATTGTAGTATAACCCTTGATGGCATTTCTGGTATCCATTTTGGAAATAGTTTTGCTCTAAAAGGTTTGCCGAAAAGGTACGAGAAAAAAACAGCATTCCAGGTTACAAATGTAGCACACCAAATTGACACAAATGGATGGCAAACAACTATTTCTGCTCAAATGCGAACTATAGCAGAAAGTGCTCAAGACAAGATTATAGATTTTGCCGATGCCGACACAATACAGGACTCAAATGATACTGTTGTTAATCTTGATTTTAATGCCCTCGGAAACCTATTTTAGGAGATAAAAATGACCCGATCAAAATATATAAAAGTGAAAAATGAAGTTTATAAGGATGAAACATCCCCTGTTCCAAAAAAACCAATCCCGACTACAAATGACTATAAGAAAGGAACATATAAAAGATATTTTATACGAAGACGCGATGATCATAATTCTGTTATGGAAATAGATAAAAAGCAACATGATACTTTGAATAAAAAAGAAGTTGGTTTAAATGGCCACTTATATGAAGGGTTCATTTTAAATTGGCGAGTGCGTGGAAGATTACACGATGAGTTTAAGGGAAGCGTTAGAACTTATCCAGGAGTCCATGAATCAAATCAAAGATTTATAGAAAAGCTAAAAAAGTCTTTTCCACAAATCGAAAATCTACTTTTAAATTTTTCAGAGCATGCTGAAATAGAAGTCAGCCCAAATCAGTCGTCTATAACAACAATAGTAGAAGATCATTTTCATCGGGTATTTATTGATGATATGGGAAATGGTCATACTTCAGAATACACCAACATTAAAAATCCCAATATAAAACATCATCACGAAATACGTAATTTTGTAATACAAGAAGCTTCTGATGTCTGTTATCCCAATTGTGTAACTCTATACGGACACCCAGGTGCACCACCACACACTCATGAAATTGATCAATAAATTTGGTTTTTTGAAAAAAATTTAGTATAATTATAAAACAAAGAAAAAAAGGTTATGTTAGTCTCAGAGGTAAGTGAAATATCTTTAGTAGATGATATTAGTATTGTTATACCCATATTATCTAGTAATAAATTGCATCCAGCAGAAGATGAATTATGTTTATTATTCATTAAAAATGGGTCTAATGAATATATGATACCCATTAACCACCCCGAATCATCTCATCAGATAACCTCATCCGAAATTGTTGATTTTTTTGTATCAGAAGCTCAAAATATCTGGGTACTGGATAAAAAGATATTTCTTCACTGTTTACCTGATCTATACTCATTAGATATTTATGATATTAATATGCTGAATTATTTTAATAATAATGAACCATTAGATCTCGAAAATATAACCACACCAGCACATGATTTTTATATAAGTAAATATAGAGATTTTTCAAAGATAAACCGGGTTATACCAATTCTGAAGCATCAGGAAAAATGCAGTAAACTCGCGGAAATCGCGCTTAAAACGCAAGAGTTAGAGGTCACAAATTCATTTAAAACTTATTGCAATGGCGTCTTATATAATTTATATAGAATTGAAAGAGCAGGAATTAATCAAGCAGATGTTTTAAAGCATACCGAATATAATTTATATACTGCAGCAGGAAGGCCGTCAAATAGATATGGTGGAACTAATTATGCGGCATTAAATAAAGATGATGGATCTAGGAGAAAATATTGGAGCCGCTTTAAAATGGGGGGCATGTTAGAGTTTGACTTTGATGCATATCACTTAAGGTTAATTGCAAATTTAATTAATTATAAATTACCAGAAACATCTGTGCACGAATATTTGGGTAAACAATATTTTGGTAAAGATACATTAACTAAAGAAGAATATAGCAATGCAAAGGAAATATCATTTAAGGTGTTATATGGTGGGATTCCTAAAGAATTCATGAATATAGATTTTTTTAGAAAAACAATTTCGTTTATTAATGATTTATGGTTAGAATGGAGTTCAAAAAAATGCATGCACACATATTTATTTAAAAGACCGATATATGCAAAAAACCATCCAGAGATGAATAAGCAAAAGCTGTTTAATTATTATATACAAGCATATGAGACGGAACAAAATATTGTTATAATGAACGATATATTTAAGGTTTTAGACGGATATAATTCGAAATTGGTTTTGTATACATACGATTCATTTTTATTCGACTTTAATATGAAGGATGGAATTAACTTTATGAAAGACATCAAAAGCGCTATGAAATTCCCCATCAAGGCTCAATTTGGTGCCAATTATGATGATATGAAAGATGTTTCAGATAAAATCTGAATATTTATATAATATGAAGGACTCATTTAACATAAGCAAGGTTATTACCGAATGGGCATATCGTTTAACAAATGGTACGCCAAAAACAGACAGTAGATATGATTTGTTAGTATTACGTCAAATATTAACAGAACAAGGATATCCGCCTGATTTTGTGCAAGAATATATGGATAATCTTTCTGAAGATGATATTGTAAAAAACAAACAATCGGGAAATCAATATGTGGTTCAAAATCACAATCCACAAACTCAAACATTGGTTACAAAAGATGCATCACCTGAAGAAATAGA
>MPLT02105053.1_pt1 | contig 20839 bp, 20 predicted proteins | sample 1617391 | NCBI WGS metagenome assembly MPLT02 (sample SAMN05944800, study PRJNA350692) | marine metagenome | biome: marine; feature: ODZ; material: water; isolation source: 70 m water sample filtered on 0.2 um supor filter | place: Pacific Ocean | collected 2012-04-08 | depth 70m m
ACCTTCGGGTGTAAACACCTTGACATTGGTAGAATTCGACTCTATGACGGTCCTTAGTAGGCTGATTCCGCGCATATCCTCTTCCGAGAGTAGACTATTCCGCGAGTCAGAGAATACGCCTTGCTGGATCTTCATCAGCCTCAGGAAGTCAGGGTGATCTCGGGGGGAAAGGGCCCACATTGCCATCTTGGACCATGTCATGGGATGGCTTTCTATCTCCAGCCACCTCCATCCATGGTTCCTGAGAACGCGTGCTTGGAACCTCCCGTTACTGATCCGAAGGGTAACTGGGATTTTGTACTCATCCAGACTTATGATTGCGTTAGCGGCTTGTAATTCGTCCCACCTCTCCTTCCACTTCAGTCGACTGTAGAGCCCCTTGAATGACCTGACTTTCCGGAAGGCCCCCATTGATCTCCCCCCTGTCCATCCCATTACTCTCATGTGCATTTCGAAGTTTCGAATGTGCCCCCTTCCTTGGTTACGCTTTCGATCTTCGTACCAATTCAGAACAGCTGCTGGGTGCAGTGTGACGTTCTCGAAGTGCCTCATGCCGCTCTTCTGGTGCGTCTCGCAGCATGCCAGGTCTAATGATAGGAGAACACCGCTCCAGTCGAAACCCTCCAGGTCAACTCCCCGCTCCAATATCTTCAGCATCCCCCTGTATGGTAGCTCGATAGGGAGTCCGTCCAGGAAGAAATTTCCATTCACCCAGCAAAGATGGCTTCCGTCTGGAAGCCGACCTCCCTGTTGGAGTGATCTGATGACTTCCAGGTCGTCCGTGTAGTCGTCCCCTCTCGAGCTCCTGCTGTCAAAACCCTCCAGGTAAGACATCTCCTCCTCATTGAGCTCCCATCTCGGGTAGTACTCGACAGTCCTGGTTCGACATGGCGCCGAGTCGTTGTAGGCCCACCCCCACTCGTCCCCCTCGAGCTTCCGTATTGCACGCCATATCTTCCGAGGCTCCATCCCGGGGCCGCCGAGCTCCTCTCGCAAGGACTCTACCGACTCTCTGCTGTGTATGTCATCAACATCCCTGCCAACGATGTGGGGTACGAGGACTTGGCAGATATCGCAATACTCCTGCTCGTCCCTTCTCTGGTTGGCGAAGTTGATGCATGCATCCAGGAATTCTGGGCCAGTTCCTATTCTGCCCTTGCAGCAGGAGCAGGCACTCATTCCGTACCATCTCCTGGGGCCTGAATGCCCTGCTCCTCTAGCCATTCTACGAATGCCTCGTGCAGGCCAACGTCGTCCACACTCGACTCTTCCTCGAGTAGCCATTCTGTATCTTCCTCGTCTTCGTAGTCCTCGGGGTATTCCCCACCGAATTCGTACAGGTCACAGACCTCCCTCCACCACGTTTCGACACCAACCTCATCCTTGTCCACTCCGACCTCCTCGATGCAGTGGAATATCATCTGAAGTGTGGAAATCACCCCTCCCGAGGAGACATCGTCCCTCAGGGCCATCAGGTATTGGATGGCTATGTCGCCAGGGGGGACGCTGACGGACTCATACGGGTCTATGCAGACGAAGATTCCATTCTCCACAGCCGCGCCCTTGTCCTCGACGTCGGGGATTGCCCATATGCCGAATTTCGATGACTGCGTCATCGCGAAGATCACGTAGCACACCCCCGATCTGCCCCTGACGAAGAGCCCGTGCCCCTGCAAGAATTTGACTGGCTCCAAGGAGGAGTCCTCACCCAGCTCTTCTACAAGGTCCCTGAGTAATCCGGCGGCCCGCAACTCGGGCCTGCTTAGCTCCCATGCCTCACATCCTTTGTGCCATGTCCAGAAAACGTCGCGCATAAGGTCGGATCCTGGATGCCCAGGGGGCTCTAGCATGAATGAGACTAGGCACTTCCAGAATTTCGGCTCTATGGGGACTCTTACCAAAGAGGGCCTACCGCCCTCGAGAACCACCATGTGAAGCCTCCTGTCATGAATAATCAGCCTTGGTGAGACTCTCTCTCTGAACAGTCTCTTCATCTCAGTGTCTCCCTTGTTTACTATCTCGATCCATTCCCTGGATGCGTATCCACCGATGTCCTCCATTGCCCTGGGGTTTCCTCTGGCAATGTTCCCTATGGATCTCTCCTCCATCTCGTTGTGGAAGCAGTACATCGAGACAAGCTCCATGAAAGGCGAGGGCAAGCTCTCCGTGATGTTCGCTCTTTGGACTGGGGAATCGATTCCCGGCCAACTGTGCACTCCGAAGAAGGTGCCCCAGTCTGAGACGGCCCGGACACTTGTGGATGCACACGAGAGGGCACGCAGGAACAATTTCCAGTCCCTTATGTTCCACGCCCGCTCCTCGTTTGCAAGCCAAGTCGCGATGTCGAATAGTGGAAGTTTGCTTGGCAATGGGTCTCCATCGATGTAGTCCCTGCTTTCTCCTATGGTTAGAATTGATCCATCAGGCAGTCTGTAGCTGCCCGGAGAGGCCTCTCCGAAGTCTTCAATGGTGCTCTTCAGATCTTCCCAGACATGAACGTCCGATGTGCCCCAATGTGGCTTGGGGCCACGCTTGCTCCTGAAGCCATAGGGAAGATCGTCCTCTGTAACGAACTTAGTCAGATCCGTGAATTTCTGATATCTCGAAAGGCCACGGGACGGGGCGAGTATGAGGTTTGATTTTGCCATCTCTTCCTTGCTGGGAAACTGCGAGCTCGTCATCCCAGTGTGCGAGAATTCCAGTAGCGAGCAAGGTGAACACGCATCAAATGGACGAGCGACAACCCTATTGCAATACCTGCAAACCCCCGTCATAGGCAGGAGCATCTCCCTCGGCCCTTTTGAAGTCGACAAGAAAACTACTCTAATTCCACTAATGGGCGTGAATCCGGGTTAGTATTGAAGACCCCCAATTATCACGCATTGCCGTGTGCGCCGATGGTTCTGACCACTTCTGCCCAAGGGACGGGACTCCTCTGTCTAGGCCAGACGGCTACAACCGCTCTGCCTTCTCCGATCACGGAATTTTCCACTGCTCGACATGCTCTGGGATGCTGCTAAATGCCGAGGCTGCATCCAACTCCATGTCCGAGAGGAAACTCAGGAGGATGCACGAGTCCTTCGAGATGGAATGTGACGAGGTCGACCTTGATTGTCCCTGCTGCGATGCCCAAATGAGAGTTAGGAGAATAGTCTTCACAAGGGTGAATGGAACTGATATGCAGCCCATAGAGATCGATGGCTGCCCTGTTTGCAGCACATTCTGGTTCGATGCTGGGGAGTTGCAGAGCATAGTCAATCCAGATGAGCCCCCCTACGAGGAGCCGGGAAGGGAGGCCAGCGCACTTCTGCTTGCTCTGGAGATTCTTATCCTGCTTCCCCATAGATTCGTCTGATCACAGCGCCCCGCTCATTATCAGGCCTGCGAATACGAACATCAGGACCCCCATCGCACCATCTATCAGATGGGCCTTTGAACGGAGTCTCTCGACCCCTTCGCCCCTGGTCAGAACCATTGCCACGGTCACGTACCAGGTTCCGTCTATCGTCATGCCCAAGACCCCCATCCCCAACAGGGTCTCAATCGTCACGTCGGCCTCGATGAACGGGGCGTATAGCGCCAGCATCCAAGCTAGGATCTTCGGGTTGAACAGTGCTATCAGGAAACCCTGGAGGAAGCCCGCCATTTCAGAAGGGCCATGCCCTCCCTCTGAGGGGCCCTCTTGCGGGCCTTTCGATGCGTGCCTGAGGAAGGTAACCCCCAGCCAAACGAGTATCAGGGTGCCCCCCCATTTTAGGACTGCCTCCGTGCCCTCGTGTAGCGAGAGTGCGGTGGCTATCCCCAGAGCAGCCAGGAAAGCGTACACCCCGAAGCCGATGCCGTGCCCTATTCCGGTAGCGACCCCCTGGCTCCTCCCACCCGACATGGTGTTCCTGAGGACCACTGCAAGGGAGGGGCCGGGGCTCATCGCACCTAGGATGAACACGCTGGCCAGTGCCACCCAGGCCTCTGGAGTCAAGTTGATCACACTCAGGCATCGGCGTACATTGCTTCGATCTCAGCCGCCCAGTTCTCCCGGATCTGCTTCCTGCGGATCTTCAGGGTGGGGGTGAGCTCTCCGTGGTCGACCCCTAGGTCTCGGGGCAGCACGGTGAACTTCTTGATCTGCTCGGGGTTGCTGAACTTCTGGTTCAGTCCCGCTACCGCTGCCTCCAGCTGGTTGTGTATGTCACTGCCAACCGATGTGTACTCTGACAGGTCATGCCCGAGCTCGGCGAGCTTGGCCAACTGCTTCGAGGGGTCCTTGGGGACCTCTGTAGCTCCATCGAGGCCGTGTACGTCCCTGAGTATGGCGCCCACGTCAAGCGTGAATAGGGCACTGCAGTACTTCCTGTTGTCCCCGACTAGCATGCACTGTGAGACCACTGGAATTGACTTCATCGTCTCCTCGATGACGAGGGGCGCGATGTTCTTGCCCGCAGAGCTGACGTAGATCTCCTTCAATCGGCCTGTCACGTAGACGAACCCATCTGAGTCTATCTTCCCCAGGTCGCCCGACTTCAGCCAGCCGTCCTCGGTCATGGTATCAGCAGTCGCCTCGGGATTCCTGTAGTAGCCGGCCATTACGTGCCTGCCCCTGAACTGGATCTCCCCGTTGCCGCCATCATCCGGGTCGGCAATCCTGAGCTCGGTGCCAGAGAGGGGCTTCCCTACGGATCCTATCTTGTTCGCTCCAGAATGCCCGAGCGTGGCACCAGCAGAGGTCTCTGTCATGCCATAGCCCTCGTAGAGGGGGACTCCCAGCTTGTGGAACAGGGTCAGGATGTCCGGGTTGATCGGTGCCGCCCCGGTGATTGCGAATCTCAAATTGGTGAAGCCAATCTTCCCCTTCGCCTTCTTCTTGATGATGTTGCCAAGTACTGGCAAGCTAAGCAGCCATGCCGGCGGCAGACCGGCAACAAGGTTGCTGTACACCTTCTCGTAGATTCGAGGCACCCCGATGAACAGGTGGGGATTGACCTCCTTGCAGTAGTCTATCGAGTGTAGAGGGTTGTCCACGACCCTCATGTGTATGGCGTCGCGGATCCAGATGTGGTTGTCAGCTAACTGGCCGAACACGTGGGCGCAGGGAAGCCATGAGACATACCCCTCGCCTTGGTTGAAGTTGACTATCTTGTGGACCTCTGCGATCTCGAAATCCATGTTGTCATGGGTCAGGACAACTCCCTTGGGGTTGCCAGTGGTTCCAGAGGTGTAGATCAGGGATGCGGTGTCCTCGGGCTTCACGGCTGCGATCCTGGCCATGACGGCAGAGTCTTCGACTGACGCCCCCATTGCGATGAAGTCGGCCCATGAGATGGATTTCTCGTGCTCCATTGAGACCCCATCCATGACGACTGCCATCTCGACCTTCTCGAGTCCGTCCAGCACGGCAAGCAGCCTGTTGGAGCACATCTTCGATGCGTCTCCCCCGTCCATGGGGTTACTCCCGACGAAGACGACCTTCGAGTCAGAGTTCCCGACGACCCAGTCGACCTCTTCCGGCGAGCACGTGTGGTACACACCCACCGCGGCGCCCCCTGCCATGTTGGCAGCGGCGTAGGCGGCGTACCACTCCTTGCGGTTGTACGAGTAGATGCTCAGATTGTCACCGCTCTCGAATCCCATGGCGATGAGGGACTTCGCCACATCCATCGTGTAGTCACTGAACTGGGCCCATGTGGTAGTATTCCAGTTGCCAGCCGAGTCCTTCGAGGAAAGGGCGGGCTCATTGGCGTATTTCTCGGCGTTTGAAAGCAGGTACTCCGGCGTAATCATGGCGGACATGCCTATGGACAAATCATTTGCCGACTTAACTCTTTACTTGGATTCAAGATGACCGACATCTTTGATTTACGGCAGTACCGATGATACGTTCTCACGCCAGTCCTTCCCGCCGTTCCGATTTGCCAGTGGGGATGCGGGCGAGGGGTGCCAGCACCCTCTGACCTCAACGTCACTTCCGCCTAGTGCTGCGACGGCCCTATTCTCGGCGAACTTGCCTATGCCGATCACAGTGTCCGCCCCCAGTATGTCAACGACCTCTATTAGATGCTCATCACACCTCTCAAGGAGTTCTCTCACAGTGCCTCCTGATATCTTGTCAGGCGTCACGTTCCTCCCCCTCTCGCCCTCCAGTAGCATCAGGGGGCAGTGGTTCACCAGGAACACCTTCTCGAAGATGGATTGTGAGTTCCCATAGACGTCAGATAGAAGTCCCCAGATCCTGGTTCCTGACACCTCTTCACGCGGGTAATCGAGACCCACCACTGGCCTCCTGGGATGGGGGTCGGAGGGTTGCATCACTGGGATTCCTGAGATTCCCAGCAGGTCCCTGACGGGGCTCGTGGCAGCGAATGGTATCCCCATCTGCCCCATCCCGTGCGGGCCCGGGTTCATGCCCAGCATGACTGTCTTAGCTCCTTGGTCACCCGATATCTCGATGTATTTCCTGTGAACGTCCCATGCGTACACGAGAGGGTTGTAGACGCAGTCCACTGACCCTTCACTGACTAGGTCCCTGGCGAACATCTCCGTGTCGTCTCTGAGCGATGAAGCGGAAGCCAACAATCGTTCTACCGACATTGAATCACTACTGCCTGACGTCCGCCAGAGTCGCACCTGAAATTTCCAGCAATTCTTTGGGGGTTATCGGGAACACCGTCTGAGCAGTTCCCCCTGCGCCCCATATGAGGCCGTACTGCATCAGATCCTCGTCCATCAGGACCGTGACTCTGCTGGTGTGCCCGAAGGGGGGAACTCCCCCAATCTGGTACCCTGTGCTCTCTAGGACGTAGCCTGGCTCCGCCATTCCCGGCTTGTAGCCGAGCGCCCTCTTGAGCTTCCTCTTCCTATCGACCCTGTTAGCGCCTGACGTGATGACCACCACCGCCCCCTCATTCCCGACGAAGACAATCGACTTGGCGATGTGGGCGACATCGCAACCCAGTTGATCCGCGGCATCCTGCGATGTTCGCGTCCCCTCCTCGTACATCCGCGCCTCCGGGGAGAAGCCTACCTTGCGGCACTCGGATAGCCACAACTGGTGCCCGTCCATGCATCTCCAAGACGAGCACAAGACTTGATGATTAGGGAGCCCATTGAATACGGGGCTCCCGACGGCCGAACGTGGAAACCCTGCTCCGTCGAGATGCCGTAGTCGGCACAATAAGGGCCACTATGGCGATCCAGATGGTCACTCTGGTGGCTTGCTACGCTCTCTGGGTCACGGAGGGCTGCGATCCTTTCGTACCCTTCATATCCGATACGGACACGAACCCGGTTTCGGGGTCGTATTTCACAATCGGCTTCACTATTTCCGGAATACTGCTGATGATAATAGGGGCGCAGTCATACTTCCTGAGGAGGAACTGGGCGGCCTCGAACCTGGAGAAGGGCAGGATAGAGACCCTGAATCTGCTGTCCAGCATCTCAGCGATCGTTGCCGGTGCTTCCCTCGCATGGATAGCCGACACCCCATGGCATGAGCAGATGGAGCTCCACCTGGTGCAAGCCAGACTGGTATTCGGCGGCTCGATGATATGGGCCATCTCCTCAACACTGATCTCATCCAGGATGGCAGAGACCGAACCGGCCTTCTCCGAACTCTCGGCCACCAGGAGACGGAGGACATCGTTCACCTTCGTGTGCATGGCCGTCATGGTGGTGTCTGTGGTCTCATACTCCGGAATCTCCCTGGCAGTGCCCGCGAGCTACTTGGATCTGGTTAGGGTGTGCACGGAGCTTGATGTAACCGCCCTATCGGTGGCCGCGACCTTCGAGTGGCTGGTGGCAATCGGCCTGATTGGGGTTATCGAGACGTGCATCGGCGAGACAAGGCTCCTGTCAGAGGAACAGTGACGGTACCACCCCCTCGGTGCAATGTTCATGACTGAGGCACTTCGGCACGAGGCACATGTGGTGGCCAATCGGACCCTATGGGACCATCATGGCTTTCATTCTGGCTTCCACAATACCTCTGAGGAACCTGCTCAGTAGGGATGAGCCAGAAGAGAGGCTCAGGCTGTCCGACCTGCCTCAGGAGATACGGTCGAAGGGGTACAAGTGGCATATCTCCCTTTACTTGGCTATGTACCTGTACAAGGCCGTAATAGACCACCACAATGAGCCACTGAAGAGCAGGGTCGGAGGCTACACGCATTGGGTCCACCAGCTTGAGGGGGACTTCACCCTGTGGGCCCAGGAGGCCTTCAGGAACGACCTCCTGACCGAGGCCCTGTCGTTCCACTACCTGTTCGTCTACCTGTTCATCATCTGGTTCGTGCCCATTTACTTCATTCTGGTCAAGGACCACGTCATGGCCGACAAGGCGGCCCTGAACTACCTAGTTGTGTATGTCCTAGCAGTCCCCCTCTACCTGTTCTTCAACGTGGAGGTCACCAGCTCGTTCATTCCAGGCATGGACGCGTTACTCTACCATGACTCGTGGTACATCGAGTTCATCACCAACAACGATCCCCTCGACAACGGGGTGCCTAGCCTGCACTTCGGCCTACCACTGGGACTGCTGATAATCAACAGGCTCCATTGCAGGGAAATGGGCATACCCATGAGGGAGTGGAGGCACAGGGAACTCGATCTGTTCATCATCATTAACCTGGCAATCTACCTATTCAGCATCCAGTACCTAGGAATACACTGGATCACCGACACCATCCCTGGAATCGTCCTGGCATTCATCTGCGCTTACTTCTGCCATCACTGGCAACCACTCCTCAGGGACAGGCCAGCCAAAGGATGGAGCAGCATCATGCCGTCTAGGAGGGGAGCGGCCCTCGCTGTTGCCATGTCGCTGGTGTGCACGTCCGCGATCGCGCTGGTTGCCATCGACGGCCCCGGCTCGGACGACGACATCGCGAATTTCAGGCTAGGGCCAGGGGATGTGTCGATTGACACCATAGAGGTGCACAGCCTGAACCACCCCGTCACCGTGGAGATACGGAACGTCGGGGAGTTCGGGGCGTCGTGCGTCATCCTCGAGCGCGCCTACGTCGTGTCGGACTTCGATAAGGGCCAGTTCAGCGACGGCTTCGATTTCAACGACCTGTTGCAATACCCCTACTACCACTTTGTCCCCCTGATTTCCGGCGAGTCATGGGGAGGGGAGGTCGAGACCCCGTCCATCTTCGACACGAGCCTTGTCATCTGCCACTCCCCCGGGGGCATCTCCGAGCTCCGCATAAGCATGGAGTACGTCGATGACGAGCTAATCTTGACCGGTATTCTCGCCTCTCTCCCCGCATTCATAATCACGGGCCTCGTTATCGACGTAACATCGAGGTCAGAGGGCGTTGAAGGCGAAGATTCCGCCGATGTAGATGCCTGAGGCCGCCCCGAGGCCCAGCCAAATCCCGATTCGGAACAGGGGGTAGTTCTTCCTCCAGAGGAACACGGACTGGTGGAACCAGATCAGAACGACCGGAACCAGCCAGACGAAGAACAGCAGCTGGGGGATGAGCGAGAACAGCATCGCAGCCCAAGCACCCAGCAGTGTCTCCAAGCCCCCTCCCCTCTCGCTCGGCAGCGCGAGAAGCAGGACGAACAGGCCGGCCAGCAGGGCGAAGGGCGCCAGAATCGAGTCCTCGGAGAAGAAACGGACGTCCGTTAGGTATGGTACGCAAGCCGCGGCGAAACCGGTCACGCTCGGAAGCACCACTGGCCAGAGTGGAGGACTGTCCCACTTCACATTCCACGCGACCAAGCACATCCCAATGAAGGCTACTGGAGCATCCGGAAGGTTTTCTTTAGATTGGAGCACCTCAGGTGCCATGGCAAAGGGAGAGATAGTGCTCGGCTGCCTCGCTCCGCACCCGCCGCACGTCGTGTACGCCGAGAACCCAGATCAGAACGAGCCATTCGCCGAAGGGGGCTGGGAGGCCCTCAGGTGGGGCTATCACAGGCTCGCTAGGAAGCTCAAGACCATCGACTACGATTGCATAGTGGTGCTCACCCCCCACTGGCAGACCTACGTCGGAAACCACTTCCTCGGGCTGGAGAGGTTCCAGAACATCAGCGTCGACCCGATCTTCCCAAACCTCTTCAGATTCCACCATGACATCAAGGTCGACGTCGAGCTCTCAGAGCAAATGTGCGAGGCCGCTGCCGAGTCCGGAATAGTGACCAAGATGATGCGCAACCCGGACTTCAGGGTCGACTACGGCACCATAGTCAGCTGCCACATGATGAACCCGGACTGGGACAAGCCGCTGGTCACCATCAGTAGCAACCGCTCGACACACTACTACTCGAACGAGGTCATGAACGACCAGGCCACAGCGCTAGGCGAGGCAGTGGCCAAGGCTATCGAGGAGAGCGGCAAGAAGGTCGTCCTGGTGGCCAGCCACTCACTCTCACACCGGCACTTCGTGACCGAGGCGCCCCTGCCCGAGGACATGAGCAGGGAGCACATCTACAACCACAGCCAGTACGTCTGGGACATGAAGGCCATCGACATGATGAGGAACGGCCAGATGAGGGAGCTGGTGGACATACTCCCCGAGATGATAGAGCAGACCATGGCCGAGGCAGAGGGCGGCGGCCTGACGTGGATGATGGCTGCAATGGGAATGCCCGACTACCCAGCCGAGATATATGGCTACCAGTCCGTGATCGGCACTGGTAACGCGATAGCCGCATGGGACCCGAACGAGGCAACCAGAGAGATCGTACTGTAGGTGATTGAATGAGCGACGAGCCGGAGATTGTGATGGGCCTCTACGTCCCACCTCACCCGCACCCGCTACTGGCACCCGACCAGAACGAGGGATGGGGTAGGCTCAGGGACGCGTTCGACGTATGCAGGAAGAGGATAGAGGAAAGCGATGCGGACCTGATACTCATCTACTCGACCACATGGCCGAGCATCGTGGGGCACCAGATACAGGCCCATCCGAAACCCGTCTTCACCCATGTGGATGACGACTTCCACTTCCTCGGGTCAATGCCCTACGAGTTCAGTATGGACTCCGAGTACGCAGGGGAGTTCAAGGAGGCCTGCGAGGCGAGGGGGCTGCAGGCCAGGACCGTCGCGTACGACGGGTTCCCGATAGACACGGGGTCAGTGGTGGCCCTGAAGCTCCTCAACCCCGACAACAGGATACCCGCCTGCATAGTCTCCAGCAACGTCTACTCCAACCGGGCCGAGCAGATAGTCCTCGGCAAGGCGGCGAGGGACGCGATGTCAAAGCTCGGCAGGAAGGCAGTCGTCGTAGTGGTGGCCAGCCTCTCGAACAGGATGTTCACGGAGTACATCGATCCCTCGGAGGACAGGATCCACAGCCCCAAGGACGACGAGTGGAACCGGAAGATACTGGAGTTCTTCTCGGACGGCAGGCTGGAGGACATCAGCCAGCTCAGCAGGGAGATACAGGGGCAGGTCAGGGTCAGCAAGGTCGTGGCCTACAAGCCGGCCTGGTGGATGGCCTCCACCATGGGCCAGCACAACAACTACGACGGAGAGGTCCTCGCATACGAGGCACTGCACGGCGCAGGGGGCGCTGTGATACAGCTCACGCCATCCGCAGGCTCGATAGGTGACAAGGAGTTCGACGAGGACGACGTCGAGTACTACCACGGCGACCGCAACGTTCTCGACAGGGGGCAGATTTGATGCCCGGGGACGCGCCCTTCATCGCAGAGGGCGGCCCCTCCGCCGTCGGCGCGTACCCTCACCTGAGGAGGGTCGGCGACCTCATCTTCGTCAGCGGCATGGGGCCAAGGACCCCCGAGACCGACGAGATCCCGGGAGGCCCCATTCGCGACGAGGACGGCAACGCGCTCGACTACGACATCAGGGCCCAGACCCACTCCGTGATCAACAACGTGAGGGTCATCCTGGAGGAGTACGGCTCGAGCCTGGACGCGGTCGTCGACGTACTGGTTTTCCTCGTGGACATGGACCGCGACTTCCCGGGCTACAACGAGGTCTACGCCGAGTACTTCTCCGAGATACTCCCAGCAAGGACCACGGTCTCCGTGAACGCCCTCCCGACAGATATAGCGATCGAGCTGAAGGTAGTGGCCAGGGCCTGATGCCGGGGAAAGGTTAGTCAACTCTTCAGCGGACTGTCCGGCGTGGACCCAATCAACTGCATGCACGTCGAGCCGAACGGCAAGACGTGCCGCAGGGTCGCATACAACCGGCTCTACTACTGCAGGGCCCACAGGAAGCTCTACCCGGACGCAGGTGCCAGGAAAGACGCCCCGCCCCGCCCGGAGACCGGCTCCGAGAGGGATGCGAGGATGCGCGGAGGAGCTACAGCACCAGACGAGGAACCACCGGCCGAGCAACAGATAGCCGAGGAACCACCGGCCGAGCAACAGATAGCCGAGGATACCCCTGTCCCAGAAACCCCTGAGGAGGTCCCGGAGATGACCGACTGGGACGAGGTCCAGAAGGAAGATGGGTGGTGGGACGACGCGCTCCCCGATGCCACCCCCGAGGAGCAGATGAAGGAGGCCCTCGCAAACGCAGAGGCCGCTGAAAGAAGACTATCTGCTGAGGAGATCTACACGGTGGCCTCCCTCGGGGGGGAGGTGACCACGGAGATGTTCGATCCCAGCATCTCTGCCCGTTTTTGGGATACTGTGGGAGGGGCAGTTTTCGTACTCGTGTTATGCGTCGTCGCGCCCATCGTCCTCACAATCGCCGACATAGCCATATTCCTAGGGAGGATAGCCAACTTCGAATTCCGCAAAGCGTTCCGAGGAAACCCATTCGTTTGGGCCGCCATTGGCGTACTCTTTGTTTGGAACCCACAATTCCTCATTGGGGCCGCGATACTTGGTGCTGTATGGGGATTCTATGATCACTGGGCCAAGTCAAGGGCCCTGAAGAGGGGGAAGAGCGACTTCCTCGAAAGTCAGGAGGAGACCTGACCCTCGATGTCCTCGGAGGCGCACCACACCGGTGCGGTCAGTGGGTTGCAGCGGCTGGGAGTGCCTCCAGGAATCTCGATCCAGTAGTCCATCCCGTCCACGGGACCCGGGTAGTCTGTCGCTATCGTGTGGGCGCCCGATGAGAGCGCGGCCTCGAACCGGGCAGTGTCGTTGTTGTCCGGCTCCTCTCCGCCGCTGTCTGCCCTGGTGCGCACTAGGTACCCCTCGCTCACCAGCCTTGAGATGTCGTCACCGCTACCTATCGGGTCCGTCAGGGAGAATATCGCCGCCTCACCGCTGCCCTCCGGTGACAGCGTGAACATCATGGCCCCCGAGAGCCCGGGGTGCTCGTCGAGGTACAGGTCCCTCATCCCGCCTGTCGCGAGGAGCACGAATATCACCTTGCCCCTGCTCTCCTCCAGAAGCGGCCAGCCGTCGTTCAGGACCCCCTCGTTCAGCGTCCCCCACTCGCCACGCACGTCGTCGGGCGCGATGGTCCGGTTCCTCGGCCAGAACTCGGATATCTCAGACTCTATCTCCTGCAGGATTCCAGTGAGCTCAACCGTCGTCGTGATCTCGGCGGCCTGCTCGGGCCAGTCCTTCGGCTCTATCCATATCATCAGAGGGTGGTGGCCCTCGTTCGCCTCCGACCAAGAGAGGAGCGTGCCCAGGCAGTCCTCGAAGGTCGGGCACGTGGTCCTGGAGTCGTACTGGTTGTGGTAGACCCTCAGGCCCTCCCTGACGTCCCACCAGACGTCTATCTCGAACTGCCTGACCCCTAGCTCCGAGGCCTGTACGTCGAGCTCCTCGTGAGTGTACATGTACTCCCTGGTGGGAGAGACGAAGGGCTCCACGTGGTACGAGTTGTGAGTCCCCTCCATCTGGATGTGGTTGATCCTCAGTGGCTCTCGTGGCTCCTCCCCCCCGAAGAGGCCGCCATCTCCACCTATGCCCATGCAGCCGCTCAGTGACGCTGTCAGGGCGAGCGACGCAATCAGCAGAGCGACCCCTCTCATCCGGATTGCGAGAGGGGCACCTTACGAAGAACATTAGGCATGCCTAGGCATGTCTGGTCTGACAAAGGGAGGACGTCGCTCGACGTCAGTGGCAGCCGCAGCCGTCGCCGCAGTTATCCTTCTTCTCCTCTTCGTGGTGATGGCCACCAGGGCCGTGGGCGTGACCGTGCGATACCTCGTCTGGTGTGGCGGCCCGCACCTCTACGACCTCTACTACGAAGCGGAGGGTCTTGCCTGCCATCTGGTGGTTGAAGTCGATGGTGACCTCGTCACCGTCGATCTCGGTGATCGTGAATGGCATCATGCCCTGCTCGGTCTGCGCACCCATCATCATGCCGACCTCCAAGCCATCGGCGTTAGGGCCGAAATCTGCCTTCGATGCCTTCTGGATGGCGGACTCGTGCCTCTCGCCGTAAGCCCTGTCAGGGGTTAGTGTGAACTCTCTCTTCTCCCCTGCCTCAGCACCCATCATCTCCTGTTCGAAGCCAGGGATCATCTGCATGTGCCCAACTAGGAAGGTCAGAGGGTCCCTGCCCTCGCTCGTGTCGAAAACCTCCCCGTCGGGGAATGTGCCGGTGTAGTGGACCGATGCCACGCTGTCTTGCTCAATCTTGCTGGTCATGCCGCTGTCCGATAGACGCCCCTTTCTAACTCATTTGGTCTGTGGGGGCCTGATTGCGTAGTGGCAATGTTCAACTGCATCCATCACGCGCTCGTTTTCATGAGTCCCCCACTTCCAAGGGACCTAGTCGGAATCGTACTGACCCCTATCGACGACATTTCGGGCAATCTGGAGAGGAAACTGGATCTTTTCCCAGTCGTGATAATATCCCTCTCTGCGATGATAGGGAGCGGACTGTTCGTCCTCCCCGCGCTCGCAATGCTCGAGATGGGTGGCGGCAGCGTCCCTGTCGGAGGCGTCTGGCTCGCATACCTGCTAGCTGCCCTAGTCGTTCTACCGGGGGCCATTTCGAAGTCGGAGCTAGCCACTGCGATGCCCTCATCGGGCGGTTCCTACGTGTACGTGCAACAGACCTTCGGCCCCCTGATAGGGACCATTTCAGGATTGGGCCTGTGGGCCAATTTCATGCTCAAGTCCGCATTCGCCCTCATCGGATTCAAGGCCTACCTCTGGGTCATAGAGGACGTCATAGGCTTCGACATCAACCTCGAGTCGGCAGCCATGGTGCTGCTTCTGTTCATAGTGGCGGTCAACATCCTCGGACTCAAGAGGATCAAGAAGGTACAGACCCCAATCGTGATGATTTCGACCGTTTTCCTGTTCGGAATATGCATTTGGGCCCTCGCCACGATGGACATGAACTGGGACGCGGCCTTCTCGAGGGACGCCTTCGGCTCCGGACTCGAGTCGGTCGCGACCACCGCGGCCTTCGTCTTCGTCTCCTATGCGGGAGTGACCAAGATAGCAGCGGTCGGCGGCGAGATCAAGAACCCGAGCAAGAACATCCCCCAGGGGATACTCCTGTCCCTGGTATTCGCTACCATCCTGTACGTCTTCGTCACCATGGTGATGGCGATGACGGTGGACCCGTCCATGTTCATGGAGGGCTCCCACCACGCCAGGGAGGACCCGGTTTACATCTTCGCAACCGAGGTCGGTGGCACGGACATCGGACTCATCGCAGCGATATTGTCGGTCGTCACCATGACCTCAATGGCCCTTGCGGGCATCATGGCCTCCTCCAGGTTCCCGTACGCGATGTCAATCGACAAGCTGGTTCCCGAGTTCCTCGGGGAGGTCCACAGCAAGTACCACACCCCCCATTGGGCAATTATCGGGACCGGACTCTCCATGGCGGCAGCGATCACGTTCCTGCCTGTCCATGACGTCGCAGAGCTCGCATCCGGGTTCAAGATCATGATTTTCATAGTCATCAACGGGTGCGTCATCGTCCTCAGGGGTTCCGCCAACTCCCACTGGTACAAGCCGGAGTGGGAGTCGCCGATGTACCCGTTCTTCCAGGTATTCGGGATAGTAGGGGGGATAGCCCTCCTGCTCCTGATGGGGGCCAAGGCCCTAATCGGGGGGACCGCGGCAGTGGTGCTCGGCTCGATCATCTACAAGACCTACGGGGACAGCAACACCGAGGACGAGATTACCCCCTGGGAAACGTACGTCCTCATGCGGAGAAACCCCTCGGAGGCGGAGAGGAAGAGGAGGAGGGCCTCGTTCCACCTGGCCGACACGGATCGCTCCGGGGCAATCGACCTCGAGGAGTTCATCGCCGCAGCGGAGATGCTCGGCTTCACAGGGAGCGACAGGCCCTCGCTTGAGGAGCGCTTCCGCTCGGCAGACACCAACGAGAACGGCCTGATAGACATCGAGGAGTACGCCTCGATGATAGAGAAACTGACCTCTGAGGACTAAATCAGCAGGCGTATGGTTGAAGTCGTAAATCGCACTCGGAGCACCCCGGAGGGGTGCAATGGCGATAGCAGGACGCGCGAAGAAGGTCACGACCCACACCCTTCAGGAGATGAAGGCCGCAGGCGAGAAGATCACCATGCTGACGTCCTACGACTACTCCCTGGCGAGGCTCGTGGACGGAGCGGGGATTGACACGATACTGGTCGGGGACTCAGCCTCAAACGTCATGGCCGGCAACGAGACAACGGTCCCTATCACGCTCGACCAGATGATCTACCACGCACAGTGCGTGGTCAACGGCGTGGACAGGGCGCTCGTGGTCGTGGACATGCCGTTCGGCACGTACCAGGGCGACACGAGGCTCGCCCTCACCAGCGCCATCCGCATAATGAAGGAGTCCGCTGGGCACGCCGTCAAGCTCGAGGGGGGGTCCGAGATAGTCGACTCCGTCAAGAGGATACTGACGGCGGGAATCCCCGTGATGGGGCACCTGGGGCTCACTCCGCAGTCGATCTACAAGTTCGGCACATACGGCGTCCGTGCCAAGGGCGACGAGGAGGCTGACAGGCTGATCTCGGACGCCATGGCACTGCAGGACGCAGGATGCTTCGCGCTTGTCCTAGAGAAGATACCCGCCGACCTCGCAAAGGCGGTCAGCGAGAAGCTAACGATACCCACCATCGGCATAGGCGCCGGCCCCGACTGCGACGGGCAGGTGCTCGTCCTGCACGACATGCTCGGGATCACGAAGGACTTCTCCCCACGCTTCCTCAGGAGGTACGCCGACGTCGGAGAGATGGTGGACGGGGCGGTCAAGCAGTACATCGTCGATGTGAGGAGCGGCGACTTCCCGAGCGACGGCGAGAGCTACTAAGCCAGCCCCCAACCTTCAAGGACGCCCACCCATGGGTGCGGACGTACAAACATGAGCGAGCTGTGGGTAGAGCGTCACCGACCGCGCACCGTCGCGGACATCAAGGGCCAGAGGCAGGTGGTCGACAGGCTCCGCGCCTACTCCCAGAAGCGCACCTTCCCCCACCTGATGTTCGCAGGCCCCCCCGGCACCGGCAAGACGACCGCGGCCATAGCCCTGGCACGCGACGTCTTCGGCGACGACTTCAGGAGGAACCTCCTCGAGATGAACGCCAGCGACGAGAGGAAGCTCGAGTCCATACGCACCAAGGTCAAGCAGTTCGCGAGGACCGCGCCAGTCCCCGGTACGACGTTCAAGGTCATCTTCCTCGACGAGGCGGACGCCCTGACGCCGGACGCCCAGGGCGCACTGCGCAGAATCATGGAGCAGAACGCACAGACCTGCCGGTTCATCCTCTCCTGCAACTACTCATCCAAGATAATCGAGCCCATACAGTCCAGGTGCGCCGTGTTCAGGTTCAGGCCACTGGCCGACGACCAGGTGCTGTCCATGATCACCTCGGTCGCCGAGGGGGAGGGCATCCAGCTAGACGCCGATGCGGCGGAGGCCATAGTCCACGTCAGCCTCGGCGACCTCAGGAAGGCCATCACCTCTCTGCAGGTCGCGTCCTCGATGGACGAGCACGTCACCCGCGACATAGTCTACGAGACCACGGCGACCGCTCCGCCCGAGGAGCTCCAGCAGTTCTTCCTAGCCTGCAGGGAGGACGGCTTCCAGCCAGCCCGCAGGAGGCTCCGCGACCTGCTCGACAGGTTCGGCCTCGCCGGCACCGACCTCGTCAACCAGCTCCACAGGGGGCTAGGTGACGTCGAGTTCCTTTCCGAGGCGCAGAAGCTAGCGGCCACCGAGGCGATGGCCGAGACCGACTTCAGGATGGTCGAGGGCGGCGGCGAGGCCCTGCAGCTCGATGCGATGACCGCGAGGCTCTGCTCGATGCTGTCGCAGTAGGTGAGGCGCTATGGGCAAGATCAACATCCAGGAGAAGCTGGCCAAGTTCTCCGACCACTGGTCACCGAGGGTGATCGCCGAGATGAACGACTACCAGTTCAAGCTGGTCAAGATACAGGGCGACTTCGTCTGGCACAACCACGCTGACACGGACGAGGTGTTCATCGTCATCGAGGGCTCGATGCGCATAGAGTTCGAGGACGAGACCGTCGAGCTGTCCGAGGGCGAGATGTACGTCGTGCCGAAGGGGGTGAGCCACAAGCCGCACGCCGAGGAGGAGTGCAAGGTGATGCTCGTGGAGCCCCGCGGCGTCGTGAACACGGGAGAGGCGGAGGGCGACCTCACTGCATCGAACGACGTCTGGGTCTAGCCGGTCTGGCTGACCTTGATCGTCCAGTCGGCAGTCCACGTGTTGGTGTCCCACGGCCCCATGCCGTCCCGGGACTCGCTCATCTCGATGTGCAGGAGGTAGGTGCCGGGCCCGAGAGTGCCGAGGTCCCAGGCGAGGCCTATGTCATCCGCCCTGTACGAGACCCTGGGCCCGAGGTTCTTCTTGCTCGTGAGCCCCGTCTTGTTTCCCCTCAGCCAGTCGCCGGAGTCCAGGGAATCGAAGAGCTCGCTCTCGGCGGTGAGGTTATCGGCGGTGTCATTCGCCGAAATGTAGGTGATATCGCCCCGGATGAGCGTCACGAGCACGTGCGCCCCGGGGGTGTCGACGTTGTCGGACACGGCCATGCCCAGAACGATGTGCGCCTCGTCCCTGTCCAGCTCTATCGTGTACACCCCGTTGTTCCAGTTCGAGTCGACTATCCCGTCGGCTTCCTGGACGTCTATCCCCCCTGGCGGCATGGGGGCCGCTATGTCCGCTATCGGCGGGTTGGAGAGCACGAAGCTGAGCGCGAGCCAGCTGAAGACGAACAGGAAGCAGGCCCTGAACCAGTTCCCAGTGGTGTACAGCTCGTAGTACCTGGAGGGTATGACGAGCCTGTGCATAGCGGGCACGACCACGGCCAGCCCCAGCGGCAGTACCCACAGCACCTTGCTGGGCTCGGTCATCGTCGGCATTTTCACGTACCGCAAGAAGAGCGACACCGAGAGCCCCATGACGATCACGAGCCACATCGAGAACGCGTCCGCGACCTCCTTGATCGCCGCTTCCTCGGGCCTGAACGGCTCGATGGTGCGGCTCGACTGGTCGTCGTCCTTGGCGCCATCCCCGCGCCGCTTCTTGCGGCCGTCGTAGGCGCTCGCGCGCATGGCTGCGTCTACGTCCACCATGGCTATCGGGCCGACTCGGCGGTGTCCTGCAAATCAACCCTGCGGGGGCCCAAAGGGCCCCGCGCGGCGACGCTAACGCTCAAATGCCCCACTACACTCGGTCACAACCAGCCGGGGTGGCGTAGTTGGTAGCGCGTCGGACTCATAGGGTATCATTCAGCGGGGGACTAGTCCTCCGCGGAGCGAATCGATGAGCGCAACAGCCTAACTGAAGATTGTCTGAGACATCCGAAGGTCGCGGGTTCAAGTCCCGCTCCCGGCACCACTAATCACTCGTGCACGGTCACTGGCAGGGAGGACCACATCACGTAGTACGTCCAGTCCCCCCACTCGAATTCGTAGTCAGCGAAATTGGAAATGTTGTATGGGTACCAATTCGAGGTGAGTCCGAACTGTGCGACCATTGAGAGCGTCAGTTCGCATTCCAGCCCATAGGGGCCGAAAGTACCTGCCCAACCCGACCAGTCATCGTCCGAGAACTCGTATTCACAGGTGGAACTGGTCACGATCGCAGGTGGCTGGTCGAAAATAATCGAGTTGATCGAACTATCGACGAGTCCGAAAGTGATGGTGTGCGATATCGTGTCGTCCTGGTCTGTGCAATTGCTTACACACGTTCCAGTAAGGGTAATTTCAGAATATGCGGTACTGAGGACAGCAGCCTCCCCTGCCGACTGGGAGATTGTGAGGTTGAGGGAGCTGTGCCCGACAAGCCACGAATATCCTCCCGATGAATCGCTCATCAGCCCAATTCCGTTTGTCACCCATGTATCCCCTTCAACATTATTCGATAGCTCCGTACGCAGTCCCTCCAAAGCCGACAAGGCCCCTGCCAGGGCATCGCATTCACCCGAGATCAGCTTGTTGATGGACTCATTCTGGCCTGCGGTTCCAATGGATGTGAAATCATTGTCCACCGAGGAGTAATAGCTCTGGATCTGAGACTCCATCCATGTTCCGATTCCGACGCAGATGTTAGCGCCGTCCAGGTTAGCAGCCGAGTTTCCAGCCACGTTCGCTGGGTACGCATCCTCTCGAACCAGGAGGGCCAGGACATTGTCCTCCGAGTAGTTCATCCCTACTTCAGAGTCGCCGGGGTCAGTGCCAGCGAGCACGTGCACGGTGGTCGAGGAGCCCCCACTTCCGTTGATGTAGTTCGTAGTGGAAGATGTCTCGTTCGTGTAGTAAATGGTGGTGATGTCAACCGTCGTGTTGTTCATGAAGTCCTGTAGGCCCGTCTCGATCATCCCCTGTAGTGTCGCGGCATCGAACTCGTCGTTGCCGCCCCCATCGGGATCCCCCGAGCAGCCAGCCATCGCGGTCGTCATCATCGCCAGTGCCATCAGTAATGCCTTCGATCTCATCGGTGACGCAAAA
>MPLT02160649.1_pt1 | contig 20813 bp, 21 predicted proteins | sample 1617391 | NCBI WGS metagenome assembly MPLT02 (sample SAMN05944800, study PRJNA350692) | marine metagenome | biome: marine; feature: ODZ; material: water; isolation source: 70 m water sample filtered on 0.2 um supor filter | place: Pacific Ocean | collected 2012-04-08 | depth 70m m
TCTAGTACCTTTTCATCTGACCATACTGTGAAAACAATCACTCTCTCAGCATCTTCGGCAAATGTAAAACCATTACAACCATTTTCCATTGCAGAAGAAAGAAATTCAACCATTGCGTTATTCATTTCAGTTGTGATTCCACTGTTATTTTTGTTGGTTATCCACATCCTAATCACGGGTGATGTATCCATACATCTCCGATGGAGTGGACTCCTTTACTATTTCTTACACTGCATATACTTGGGTAGCGTGATAGGTACATACGTCATGTAGCGTATTTCATAAAGTGGGAACTTTACGCCATTATCATGAAGCCCATAGGTGAAATAGAAGAACAACTGGCAACTAAGGCTGAACCAATCCTAGGATTCAGGCCATCTTCTAAAATCAAAAGAGGACCTATTGGAATTCTAATCAGCATAATTTGCATAGCGATTGTGTTTAGAGAATTGGATCGTGCTGGCGTAATATAGAGTAGGGAATATGATACGTTCAGTCTTGTTTATTGAACAGTTTTTTGGACAGTTTGTCGAACAATACGAAGGCACCCGCCAGTAATCCTGCGAACATTACTCCAATGATTCGGTCAGCGAAGAAATCTATGGCGCCTTCAAGCCCTCTTTCCAAGTAAACGTAAAGGAAAATTGGGGCGAGAATTAACAATAAGATTGCTACTATGATAATCGTACGGCGGAACATTGCCCATCCTTCATTCTCTTCCATATTCGTCACTAAGGGAGCCCCTCTATGACGAATGCGCCATTATGGGCACTCTTGATTACGTATCTCAATCAATCCTTGTCAATGCCCTCGTCATGACCCAGTATTTCGCCCCAGGTCTTCTCCTGGACCATTCGCTGGTAGGCGGTCTCAGAAACATTAGGTAAGCGGTGCCTAGAAAAGATGCAACGATGATAATAAAGTCAAGAAATTCAAAAAAGTCACCCAACAGCCTCACCTACTTTCTTCAGAAGTCCTCTCCGAACAAGTCAAACGGGGTATCGATCATCCTAGAGGAAACTTCCAGTTCGTCTGTTTCATCAGGTTCCTCGTTTTCGAGGATATCCATTTTGTCCTCAACATTTTCTCTGGACCCCGTGCCACCCCCCAACTCCTTCGTCCTGAGGGACTCGAGGGCCGCCTCCTGTCCGAACATCCACTCTGGCATGTTCTGTGAGCCACCCAGCACGGATATGGTGGTGAAGGTTGCCATGGGCAGGACGGAGATTGCCACGATGAAGTCCAGAATAGCAGTCTCGGGAACCTCCGCTCCTGGAGCGATGGCCTCGAGGACAATCCTCTCCAGCTGCATCTCGTGCCACTGTTCGTAGTTGACGTTCAGGATGTCTAGCGAGATCAGCAGTGCAAGCCGGGCAACGAGCCAGTAAAGGAAGATAGGCAGGACCCACGATAGCCTAGAGATGCTCCAAACGACATTCCTGAACATAGCCGCTATCCCTACGAGTTGATGGGAGACGATGGGGTGGACCCTGACTGCTATCCAGAGAGCGACGAGGTAGCCCGCCATCCCCAGGTCGAACGCCCTTCTGGGCCTAACCATTGAGTCGGGGACACCCTCCATTATCGCAAGTGGTATCGCGATCAGTATTACCTGCATCGGGACGGCCAGTAACTGCAGCCCACCGTGGACCGCCATCAGGTCGTAACCCCCTTCCCTCGTCTTCGAGTTAACCAACCTGGCCATCTTCCCATATGGGGTGCCCTGTAGGTGCAGCCTCGCCCTGTCGACCAGCTCCGGGTCTCCTGCCCTAGGGCTCATTTTCAGAGCCGACAGGATACCCCCTCGGTTCGCTACGAAGAAGGGCCTGAAGCCACCAACGAACAGTGCCAGAGCTATCGATATCAGGCCATATGACAACCCCGCTGAAACTACCCAGTGGATCAGGTCGGTCCGGATGCTGACCTGGGCCGCCTCGTAATCCACGTGAATCAGGTAGGTCAGGGAGAACAGTATCACGGGTGCCATGGTGATCTGGAGAACAACGAGAAGAGCCAGCACCAATTGCTTCCCCACTTTCCCCCGGTCAACCATGCCTCCTTCCGCACTGCATGCCACCATAAGCACTTCATTAGAAGCAGGCATTACGAGACTCGTTAACGTACATTAATCGCCCCACCACCTCATCATCACAAACGAACCACAGTCCCCAACCTTCTTACACGATTTAACTCCGCATTTTGGTGTCAATGAGTTCGGTTCGTGCACTCCTGCTTTCTTCGCTGCTCATCGCGGTGAGCCTTTCTCATGTTGCACTCCAGTCTTCTGAGGCCCCTTCTAGGCAATCAGAGGTGGGCCCAAGGAACAATCCCGTAGACTTCGAAGTTACTGGAATTGAGGTGGGCAACTCAAGCTACTCCCCAAGGGTTTGGGAACAGCCCGACTCTAGTACTCTGGAGTACATGACCAAGGGCGAATCAATCCAAGTCAATGTCACGTTTCGCCAAGTCGGAGTCGACCCTTCACCGGTTACTGCAGACGCCAAACTAGAGATTTGGCACCCAATTGGGACGATGATTCAGGAATGGACATTCAACATCACTCTGGCAGCCGGTCAGTCTATTCGAATGCCATTCGTGTGGACTCCCTCGATAGCCCACAGTACACTCAGTGACGATGGGTGGCTAACTGGGGGGGTTACGATTAGGGGTATTGTCGATGCGGGAATCGGAATTGACGGTGACGATTCAAATGACATCTTGGACAGGGACGTCCCTATCGCCTTCTGGTATGACCCAATGGAGAATGGTTTCTGCAACGACGAGGCCGTCGAAGGAAAGTACTGCACCAATAACGCAGTCCCCTTTGGGGAACCCACTTGGTTTGCTGCAGGATACACAGACGGATACCAACCAGACACTAACAATTTCCCTACAGGGACATGGAGGATGGAGAACCTCTCCAGCGCAACCGGGGATTGGCATTGGAAGGTTTCAGGGGACAATGACAATTACGCTTCCAATCGCTACGACAGACTCAGGTGGGCTTGGCAACGGTACAACTCGAATGACGGCTGCTCAGACCAAGTCTTCGATGACAGCCACGGACTTGGATATGGCGAGCATGACCCGATAGTCTCCTCGATTCACGGGGCGAACCTCTGTCTGGTCAAGGTGAATAGCCCTCTGCTGTACTCGATTCAGATCGCAACTGATGCTTGGGGGGTAATGGGCGCCGGCGACACCATCATGCTCGAGACTGACTCGGGAGCGGGAGGCGGAGTGGAGTATCTGAACTACTCTTCCAGGAACCTCTCCTCATCGGAGGGTGACTGGTCTAGACTTGTGTGGAATGCGACGGGAATGCACCAGAACGAGGGCTTCACTGTTTCCTTCCTGTTCCGCTCCAACTCATCCTTTTCCGATGAGGGCATACACATTGACTCATTCATCATCTTCGCGATAGAAAGGGGAGAGGAGTATACATTGGATGCCCAATGTAACTTCCCTGACAACTTCGGCGGCTCTACGGTATACGACCCAGATTCCGAGGGTGGAAATACGATTCTCGTCGAAGCCGCAGACCCGGACCCGCCCTCTCTACACTGCCGAATCTTCAACAAGGGCTACATCGACACCACCCTCAGATTCTTCACAGAGGTGTCCAATAGCTCTTGGATGTCCCAATTCCCCCTAAGGATAGACTCGAACAACTTCAATGATCACGATAACGAGGTCAAGACAAATACCATCAAGGCGAGAACATACACGAATGCATGGTTCAACCTGACGATACCGGATGGCGCCCCGGTACAGGACCTGTTCTGGTACACATGGATAAATGATGGAATCCTAGGGTTCCAAGATACGAAGTATTACGTCGAGCTTCCAGTCAGCGTCGAGTCCACATACAGGATGACTCTGAAGCAGGAGACCCTCGCTAATCCTGCAGCAACGATATTGCCAGGGGGCAAGGCAAATATCACGATGGATCTGAAGAACACAGGAAACCAGTACTCTTCTTGGAGCCTCGGCGGCCTATTCTCTGACTCACAACTCTCCTCTGACAACCTGAAGTGGTACGAGGTCGGGGGGGCGGAGGTATCGATCATCAACATGACGCCCGTGGAAGAGGCCTCACTGAATGTGGAGGTCACGATTCCAGAGGGCATGGAGCCAGGGACATATGAGTTGACCCTACTCGCAAATCCCCGTCTCCCCAATACGTACCAAGCCGCATCGAAGATCTACATCGAGGTCCCAGTTTACCATGACCTGGCTATCGCACCGGTGAAGAATGCGATGCTAGCTCCCGCTGACGGTCAGTTAAGAACCGTCCAGGTTTTCCTGTTCAACTATGGAAACACGGAGGATACCTTCGACATCAGGGTGGATACGGATAACTGGAGGCTAGAGGCCGACATGAGTTCGGATGAAGTCACCTTGGAGGCCAATGGGGGGCAGATCACGCTCTCCCTCATTCTTCCGATGCCTGAAGGCGTGGATAACGGAACTTACCGCGTCTCGATAATCGGAACGAGCCAGATGAATCCAGGCTACCAGTCAGTTTCCAACTTCTACCTCACCGTCCCAAAGACATACCTGGTGGAGGTCGAAGACAGGGACCTCTCCCAGGAGGTCTTCGCAGCCGGCACCGATCCCAGAACCCTAAAGTGGAAGATATCCAACACTGGCAACGAGGACGATTCCTACGAAATAGAACTAGATTTCCCATCTGACGTTTCCGCATTCGTGGCCGGGCTATCCAATGGCAGGACCCCGTACATAGCTCCAGGCGAGGATTACAACTTGAGTGTAAGCTACTCCTTTGCTGCAGGAGTAGAGGGGCCTAGGATTATCAAACTCAAGGCCACTAGCATAGAATCTGGTAACAGTGCAGAGGGGGAGGCAAGGTTTGAGGTCGGAACCGTCGGATTCCTTCTGGTCCTCCCTCCCTCTTCTCTGTCCAATGCGGCTGAGATTTCCGAACCTGGAGATGACTACGTGCTTGTCTTTACTATCCGCAGCGCTCATCCCGAACTAGAGCAGCAGATCAGGGCAGATGTCGAGTTGGACAACCTCTGGACAGTCTATGATGCGAGGGTCGACGAGGACGATCGGAACTTCGTTCTCGCTGCGGGGGAGAGCAGGAACGTCACGATCCACATCGACGTCAGGGAGGAGAATCTGGAGAATCTTGCTGCCAACATCGTCGACTTCAACGTCTCACTTGTTGTCATTAGCGATTTAGATACCACAACCAAGACTACTGAGATTACCCTATTCAAGCCCGACCCGATTCCTGAAGGGACAGATGTCAAGGAGGTCGGATGGCTGGCAGCCAACTTTGCACTCGTGGCGGTGGGCCTCGCGATTATGGGGGCCGTCCTGTTCTCTTCATTCAGAGTTCTGCGGAGTGCTCGTGCCCCGCTGGAAGAGTACTCATCACTTGGTGACTATAGCATGACAGTCGAGGGATGGAGCGGTGAAAAGAATGACCCGGGCAATTTGCCATCAGCAGACGACATAGCCAATTCCATGTACGGGGGGTCGAAGGAACTCTTCCAACAACCTCCACCTCCGCCAAAACCCTCGGAACAGGAAACCGAGCCCACTCAGGAAGCCGACGTGCCGCCGGTGCCAGAGGACGGACTGCCGGAGGGATGGACCATGGAGCAGTGGCAATACTACGGAAAGCAGTGGCTTGAATCTCAGAAGGAATAGTGGCACGACGCAGGCCCCAAAGTCGATTGGGAGGCCTTATGACCCCCCCTCCGGTGCCTCGCCCGTCGAGTAAGGCGAGTGATTGCATGTACAACGGACAACAACCGATCTTCATTCTGAAAGAGGGAACAACTAGGACTAGCGGGAAGGGCGCCCAGAGCAACAACATCGCCGCAGCAAAGGCAGTAGCTGACGCAGTGAGGTCGACACTCGGGCCGAAGGGCATGGACAAGATGCTCGTCGACTCAATGGGGGACGTGGTAATCACCAATGACGGAGCTACGATCCTGAAGGAGATGGAAATCGAGCATCCCGCAGCCAAGATGATAATCGAAATCGCAAAGACACAGGAACAGCACTGCTTCGACGGAACAACCAGTGCCGTAGTGATAGCCGGAGAACTCCTGAAGAGGAGCGAGGAATTGGTCGACCAGAACGTCCATCCAACAGTGATATGCGAAGGTTTCAGACTGGCTTCGGACAAGGCCGTTGAGCTGATAGAAACACATGGTTCAGGGGTCAATGAAAAGATGCTCACAGAAGTCGCCAAGACCGCACTGACGGGAAAGAGCACAGGTGCCGTGAAGGAATTCCTCTCGGACATCAGCGTGAAGGCTGTCCTGTCGGTTGCACAGGAGGACGACGACGGGGCTATTGTCGACTTGGACGACATCAAGGTCCAGAAGAAGCAAGGGGGATCGATTAGGGACAGCTCCCTGGTTGACGGAATCATCCTCGACAAAGAGAGGGTTCACAGCGGCATGCCAAGGAGTGTGGCCAATGCCAAGATCGCTCTTGTAAACTCTGCAATCGAGGTGAAGAAGACAGAAGTCGACGCGAAGATACAGATCACAGATCCAAACATGCTTTCCCAGTTCCTCGACGAGGAGGAGCAGTTCCTGAGGTCCCTTGTGGACAAAATCGTCGAAAGCGGGGCAAACACGGTAATTTGTCAGAAGGGAATCGATGACTTGGCCCAGCACTACATGGCAAAGTCAGGAATATTCGCAATCAGAAGGGCGAAGAAGAGCGACATGGAAGCCCTATCAAAGGCCACCGGAGGCAGGATTGTAAACAACCTGGACGACCTCTCCAAAGCCGATCTCGGCTCAGCCTCCAAGGTCGAGGAGCGGAAGATCGGGGACTCGGACATGGTGTTCGTAGAAGGGTGCCCCCAGGCAAAGAGCGTCTCCGTACTCCTTAGAGGGGGGACCGAGCATGTTGTCGATGAGGTGAAGCGCGCCTTCGAGGACGCAATCGGAGTAGTCGCAGTAGCCCACGAAGATGGTGCAGTCCTAACCGGAGGGGGCTCCGTGATAGCCGCACTCAGCAGAGACCTCAGATTATTCGCAGAGTCAACCGGTGGCAGGGAGCAGATGGCGATAGAGGCATTCTCCAGTGCCCTGGAGGTAATTCCCAGGACGCTAGCCGAGAACGCCGGACTCGATCCGGTGAACACCATAATCGATCTCAGGAAGGCGCATTCGGAGGGCAAGTCAACCCATGGGGTGAACGTCTACAAGGGTGGGGTGGTAGATATGGCCAAGGCCAAGGTCTTCGAACCGAGCCGTGTTGTGGAGCAGGCGATTCAGAGCGCCTCCGAGACAGCAGTGATGATTCTGAGGATAGACGACGTGATATCTAGCAAGGGAGCCGGGCCAATGCCAGAAGACTTCGATGCAATGGACATGTGAGCGACCTAATTTTCGCCACTGTCTACACCCTGCCCGATGAGCATATTCAATAATCGGATTATGGTCGAGGTGAATACCCAGCCTTAGGCTGGGTAGGTGATGTCTTGTCCGCTCCCCCTCTGTTGATACTGTTCGGTTCAGAGTCGGGGAACTCCGAAGATTTGGCAACCATAGCCGAGAAACAGGCAAAATCACTGGGCCTGACGCCCGCCGTTAAGGGGATGGACGAAGTCGAAGTCGGCGATCTCCCCAGTTACCAGAACATCCTGATTTATTGCAGCACATGGGGGGAGGGCGAGATGCCTGACAATGCTGTAGACCTCTGGGAAGCGGCGAACGGCGACTCGCCACCTTCAATGTCTGGATGCAAATTCGCCGTCTGCGCTCTCGGTGACACGAGCTACGAATTCTTCTGCCAGTCCGGCAAGGACTGGGACGGGTGGTTCGAGAAGCAAGGGGCAACTAGGCTCCTGGACAGGGTTGACTGTGATGTCGAATACGACGATCCAGCTGCAGAATTCACGACCAACGCTCTTTCCTTGATCGCATCATCTGGAACTGGGGCCACGCCCTCTTCCGAAGATGAGACAGCCGTCGAATCCGTTGAAAACACAGGAGAGGGTGACGCGGAATCTCCGATCGAAACTGGTACTGGGGACTTGGAGGGTCTGCTTTCGACGGGCGACAGATCGCTAATACTTCTGTTCGGATCTCAATCAGGAAACTCGGAGGGACTCGCTTCCAAGATAGCCAAGGATGCAAAGTCATACGGTCTCGAGGGAGAAGTCCACGACATGGATGGATTCGACTTCAACTCACTATCGGGGAAGAAGCGGGTGCTAATCGTCTGCTCCACGTGGGGGGAGGGGGAGATGCCCGACAACGCTGAGGACCTTTGGCAATTCTCAATCTCAGAATCTGCATCCCGCCTAGATGGGGTCCACTTCGCAATTTGCGCTCTTGGGGACACCAGCTACGAATTCTTCTGCCAGTCCGGAAAGGATTGGGACGGCCAATTCGAGAAACTCGGCGCCACGCGAATCATCGACCGACTAGATTGTGACGTTGACTTTGACGCACCCGCTGCAGAGTGGTTACTGGACGCCCTTCCCGCTCTAGCCGCTGTCGACAGCACCGGCCAATTCCACGAGGAAATGGTGGATGCGATCAAGATGTACGCCAGCGGCTCTTCAACCGGCGCAGAGGGCGAGGACGGCTTCTCCGTGCCCGATACCAAAGCCGAACCCGTACAGGCGAGCATAAGCGTATTCAGGTACGACCCAGAGACGTCCAGCACAGGCACAGATACGTGGATTTGCTCTCTACCGGGACACATGTCTGTGCTGGAGGTTCTCAGGACTCTCAAGGCATCCCAAGACGGGGCCCTGACATTCCGGGACGGCTCCCCCGATGACTCGAATACCGCCGTTTCAATCAACGGTCGACTAGTTCTGCCTGGACTCTGTCGCCTCGACTCAGTCTCGCCCATGAGGGAAGGATCCCTCTCACTGCGGATCGAGCCTCTTCCAGGGTTCGAGGTAATCAGGGACTTGGCCATAGACCCGTGGTCGCTAGAGAGGAAGAGGGAATCAAGCGACCCCTGGATGGTCGCAGCCACGAGGGAGGGAGCCAACACACCACAAGGCGTGATGGGGACGATGGATCCTGCTACCGCCACAAGTTTACACTCGATGAGGGACTTCGGCAGCCAGAACATCCTCCACTCTAGTTCCGACGCCGTGCCCCATGCAAATGGGTACCTAGGGCCCGCAGTAATCGCCTCCACGTGGTCTAGGAGAAATGACCCCAGGACATCCCCATCCAAGGCGGAGGAAATCGACAAAATGCTATCCTCCCCTAATGGGATAAAGGCCGAGACCGACCTCGCTTCGATAAACCGCCAGCCCTCAGTCCCAAGAGCCGTCTCCGAGTCACTTCTAGGAGCGAAGAACTCTGTACTAACCGGAGACGGATTCAACGGCAAGCACGGCAAGCACGTTTGGTGGTACACTTGGACTGTCAAGAGCAGCGGGATGGTCAATGACACAGTAATCTACAGGCAAGCACTAGGGCCGTTCGCGCTTCTCGGGAACCTATTCTCAGGAGTCACTGCTCGAATGGTCCTGGGCTTCACAAGGACCGGCGGCAACATGTTCAACGGGATGTTGGGGATGGTGGCCCCTCCTGCTGGAATCGGAAAGATGCCCAAGCAGTTCAACTCCTCTGTGGATAACCATCACGAGGTAGTTGCGATATTCAACGAGATGGATGGTAGGTTCTGATGGCACTGAAGTACGCATACCACCCTGGAAACATCGCACACAGCAGTGCCACCGAGGTTTCTCAGACAATGGAGCCGACCGCCCGTTCCCTTGGAATCGAACTATTGCCAATGAGTGGCGCGACTAGCTGCGGAGCAGGGATAATCAGGCAAGCCAACGACTTACTGCAAGTTACCCTGAATGCACGAAACTTCGCGATAGCCGAATCTATGGGTGTGGACATCATGACCCCATGCGCAGCCACGGCTGGTAACCTCAACGAGGACCTCGCCAGACTGAAGTCAGACCCCCTTCTCATGGAAAAGACCAACGAGGTCCTGAAGCGAACTACAGGGCTCACCATGTCTGGCGACGTAGGCGTGCACCATCTGCTCCATGTCCTCGTCGACGAGATTGGCTTGGACAAGGTCGGGGAGAAGGTTCGCAACACGATAGACTTCCCAATTGCTGGATTCTACGGCCCAAACATGCAGCAGGAGGGAGCCTGTGGCGAAGACGATGTTTTCGACCCTCAATACCTTGAGATGCTGATCAGAGCTCTGGGAGGCGAACCGATTCTATGGGAGAGCAGGACCCAGAGCGTGGGCGTCCCGGGCCTTTTCTCGGAGGAGGCCACGGTCCTTCGCCAGATTGCATCCACTATCGACGATGCGAAGTCCGAGGGGGCGGCGATGATAGTCAGCGCTTGCACTCTCTCCCACACAGCACTCGACGTTTACCAGGGCAAGGCTGGGCGGGCAACTGGGATTTCCACAAACATCCCGGTTATTCACCTGACCGAGATGCTCGCATTCGCAATGGGCCACTACAACAACCGCCTAGCCCAGCTCCGAACGAGGATAGCAGTAATCGGGGACTAGAACTGGTCCAGCCCAGTCTGCCCCGATGGTCTGAAGTTTCCCGGGGGCAGATCAACCTTGGAAGCCCCACTGGGTTCCTTGGGAGGGGTGGGGTCGGTCACAGAAAGATCACTCCTATGTCGTTCTCTGGCTTCGAGAACGAATTCGGCCGCCGAGCAGGTTGTTCCTTCCGATAACACTGAGAAACTCTCCAAGTTAGACAAATCCTTGTGAGGGCTGCCGGGAAGCTCCCTAGATACTCTCCTAGCAGCCTTGTGCATGAACTCCTCTTTCCTCTTGGCAGAGTCCTTGGCCCTCTCGTCCCTTGTTCCCTCTGCAACAAGTACGACTACCTCCCCCTGCCTTCTTCTTCCAGTCCTCCCCCTCCGCTGGATGGTTCTAATTTCGCTCGAAACCGGTTCGTAGAATATGACGAGGTCAGCGCTGGGGATGTCCAATCCCTCCTCTCCTACCGAAGTAGCAACCAGGACATTGGCACCTCCCTCCCTGAATTCGTTGAGCCTGGATATTTGCTGTTTCGCAGTTAGTCCCCCGGAACCCGACCGTCGAGACTGTCCGATGAACTGAATCGCCCTGACTCCTTCCAGTTCAGAAAGCGCCGCCTCGAGTGCTTCCACCGTGTCCCTGTAGTTAGCAAATACAATTACTCTCGAATCCTCGTCCCTTCGAATTCTCTCTCTGACAAGCCTCCTTACCGCTCCGACCTTGGAATGAATCTCAACCATTCCCTTGAGCCTGGAAGACAGGCTCCTCACTCTGCCATCTCTGAGGAAATCCCTCGAAGATTTGGTCTTATCTTCCTCTTCTTCCATCCTCAAGAGGAAATGCCTCGATGCACCTATGCCCTGACAGAGAAGGTGGTTAATCAGATGGTGCAGCCTCATTGCAGTGGCTATCTGTGAAGATGATCTGAAACCACTCGTGTCTCCTCTGCCAATAGCTGCCTGAGCCCGTTCCATTGCATTCGATAAACCGGCTTGATTGATCGCACCCGGCATGACGTACCTTCCGCTCCTACGTTCCCTGTCGACTATCCCCTCTTGCCATACCCTGAACGGCTCTGCGAGCTCTATGATTTCACTAGGGACCTCTACTCCCACTTCCTCAACATCTAGCTCCGAGAGAAACTCCGCCACCATCGGGTCCTCCTTCGTCCTCATGTGTATTTTCTGAATCCCCAATCTCCTGCATATCTCCTGAACTTGATCCCTTCTAGATCCGGGGCTTGCCGTAGTTGCAAGAATTAGTGGCTCATCGGACTGGGAGATGTACATCTCGGCAACCTCTGCCATAGCGTGCTCGCCCGTGCAATGGTGCGCCTCATCTACAACAAGTATGCTGCAATCCGACAGAGAAAGAACCCCCTTCCTAACGTCGTTTCTGACGACCTGAGGGGTTGCGAACACCAGCCTAGATCCATTCCATAGTTCGGGCCTCTTGGATGCTGTCTGCTGCCCACTAAGGGAAATTGGACTCAATTCGGAAACATTTGAGAGAACTGGTATTGCGTTTTCCAGATGCTGATTCGATAGGGCAACAGTTGGGGCGATAACCAAGGCCCAACCCCCGACCCTCTCCAATCTCTCGACTATGGATAACCATGCCACAGCGGTCTTCCCCGCGGCAGTAGGAAGTATCAGCAGCATCGACCCAGCCAAGGCGTCATCTACGGCCTGCAGTTGGTATGCCCTAGCCTGAACTGTTTCTGAAACCAATCCTGGATGGGCAATATGTGGGGGCACGGACAGGGGCCTCCGAAGTCAGGGTTCAAAATCGTTGCATTGGCAATTTTCTCCTTCGCAACCCCTTAGGTGTGTGCTTTTGGGACCCCGATTCGTTCAAATAGGGTATGTTTGTCGCAAGGCCGCTCACTACGTGAGGTACCAGACACCAAAGGGCTCTGATTAGCATCCCACAAACCACCTCCGCATTCGCGGATTTGGCCCGGTGTCACGGTGCCTCCATGGCGTAGTTGGCCCGGCATTGGCCGCTTGCGGCCAATTTCGGAATACAGGAGGAAATGCAATGGCAGACCGATCCAAACCCCGCCGTGGTAGCATGGGCTATGGCCCTAGAAAGCGTGCGATCCGCCAATTCGCAAGAATCACATCCTGGCCAGAAACAGAAGCATCTGAGGTCAGGGTTCAGGGATTCGCGGGTTGGAAGGCGGGGATGACTCACATACTGATGAGGGACACAAACCCGAAGTCGACCTCTGCAGGGCAGGAAGTAAGGAAGGCAGTAACCATAGTCGAGACTCCTCCAATGAACGTTCTAGCAGTAAGGGGTTACAAGATGACTCCGTACGGAAAGCAGACAGCGGGAGAAGTTTGGACCGACATTTCCGAAGAATCCCCCAGCAATCTATTCCCACGATTAGCAAACCAGACTCGCGGAGAAAGGGACATCGAGGAGGGGAGAAAGCCAGCGACCCGTGGTGGAAGGATCCCAAAGAGGCAGTCCCAGCCATCGGATGAAGCATTGAACTCCCTAAGAGAACAGGACCTAACAGAGGTCCGTTTGATAGTCTGCACTCAACCAGACCTAGTTCGAAGCGTCCCTTCCAAGACCCCCGAGATAATGGAGGTAGGATTAACGGGCGGCGACATAGATGCAAAACTCGACTGGGCAATGGAGCGCCTTGGAGGACAAGTCGGCCTCGAAGACGTCTACGAAGCAGGACAGGAGATCGATGTCGTCGGAGTCACCAAGGGCAAGGGTTGGCAAGGGTCGATCAAGAGGTTCGGACTTAAGCTACTTAGCCACAAGAACAGCAAGAGGAGGCGCCAGGGAGGAAACATGGGTGACTTCGGCACTGGATACGTCAGAAAGACAATCAGGCAGGCCGGGCAAGTAGGTTACCACAAGAGGACGGAGTTGAACAAGAAGATCTTGAGGATTTCAAATCCCGATGAATCAGAAATAACCCCAGCCGGCGGTTTCCTGAACTACGGCGAAGTCCGGAACCCATACATGATAATCCAAGGAAGTCTACCAGGGCCAGCAAAGAGGCTTCTAAGATTCAGAGACCCAACTCGTCCGAGGAAGGTCATAGGAGAGGTGGACGTCACGTACGTCAGCACCTCAAGCAAGCAGGGCGTGTGATATCATGAAGACTAAGGCGTACAATTTGGTTAATTCTGTAGTCCAAGAGGAGATGGACGCAGGCCTATTGGCAGAAACGTTCGCAGTAGAGGTCAAAGACGGCAAGGCCATCGAACTCCCATCCCCATTCACTTCGCAGATCAGGGAAGACCTGGTCCGTTCTGCTGTACATGCTTCAAGAGCAAACAGGAGACAGTCCTACGGGCACAGGGAACATGACGGAAAGCGCTCCCCTCAGCCAGGTATGAAGCACTCCGTGGAATGGTGGGGCAAGGGCCGCGGTGTCTCCAGAATCATGAGGAAGGCCGGACAGAAGACCGGTGCTCAGAACCCCCATACCCGAGGAGGACGGAGGGCACACGGGCCAAAGGTGGACAAGGAATGGTCTCAGAAGATCAACTCCCGTGAGAAGAAGATAGCCCGTGACTCCGCAATCGCAGCATCATGCGATCCGGGAACAGTATCCTCCAGGGGCCACAGGTTCGACGAGAGCCTCAGATTCCCAATCATAATCGATGGATACGTCGAGTCAAGGGATGGCTCGGATGAGAAGTATGAGATCGAGTCAATACCCACACAGTACTCCACTAGAAAGTTCGTTGCGATGATGGAGGGACTGGGAGTCTCAGCAGACCTCAATCGCTCAAAGAACGGCAGGTCGATTAGAGCCGGAAAGGGAACAATGAGGGGTAGAAAGTACAGAACGCCAAAGGGCATCCTCTTGGTAGTCGCTCAGAAGGGAGGCTTGGAAAAGGCCGCTCGAAACCTCCCGGGGGTCGACGTGGTCACTGCAAAGGATCTGTGCGCCGAAGACCTCGCACCCGGAGGAGACATGGGAAGGCTAACGGTTTGGACTAAGCCAGCAATAGAGGCCCTGGAGTGATTAAGATGGATCCATATGACGTGATAATTATGCCTTGGATTACAGAGAAGACTCTCGAAGCAAGGAGGATAGCCGACCCTGAAGGGGGCCACAGGGAGAACAACAACAGAATCGAGTTCATCGTCAGAAGGGAGGCGACAAAGAAAGACATCAAAGAGGCAATAGAGACCCTCCTGGAGGTCAAGGTCTCCAAGGTAAACGTCCGAATCAACAGAACTGGCAAGCATGCCAGCATCCGTCTAGCAGATGGATACGACGCAGAGGAGGCAGCGCTCAAACTTGGAGCGTTCTAGAAGGTGATATCATGGGCAAGAGGACACGTTCACAGAGGCAGGGGTCAAGCCCCAAAAACAAGGTTTCCAGCCACAGATTCCCAGCTGCCAACAGGCTTCCCAGAGTTAATGGAGAGATTGCAGAGGTCATTGAACTCGTTCACAGCCCGGCTCACACAGCTCCCCTAGCCAAGGTGAAGTTCGAAGACGGGGAAATAGCACATCTGGGTGCGCCAGAAGGAATGTCAGTGGGCCAGACAGTCGCATTCGGCGACAAGGTCTCCATGAGGCCTGGAAACGTCACCACCCTGAGTCAGATTCCAGAGGGTACTCAGATTTGCAACATCGAACTGCGACCTGGAGATGGTGGCAAGATAGCCCGATCTGGGGGGAACTCAGCAATGATAGACACCAGGATGGGAGACTATGTCAGAATCATCATGCCCAGTGGGCGTACGAAGGACCTCCCTGCGAAGTGCAGGGCCACCATCGGCGTCCTTGGTGGCCACGGGAGGACAGAGAAGCCACTCCTCAAGGCAGGAGCAGCTCACCACAGGGCCAGAGCACGAGGTAAGCAGTACCCGACAGTCAGCGGAGTCGCAATGAACCCAGTAGACCACCCTCACGGCGGCGGCAATCACCAGGCTGTACACGGGCCAAGCTCAGTTAGCAGAAATTCGCCACCCGGCCAGAAGGTCGGCAACATCGCGCCTAGGCGTACCGGCCGTGGAAGGTCGAAGAAGGAGTAGATAGTATGGCCAGGAAGAGGAAGCAGTTCAGGACAGCAAAGATGGCCAGGCGACAGGCCAGGAAGAGGAGATCGAAGATATCCGAGAGAAGGAAGAAGGAGTTCCTCTGGAGGGGTTACACTATCGACGAGCTGAAGGAAATCCCACTATACCCGTGGGGGAATAGCAGTGAGCCAGAGAACGACGACTACGACCCGGATGCGATATCTATCGCCACCCTGATGCCATCGAGAGTCAAGAGATCACTACAGAGGGGCCTCAGCGAAGAGTGCGAGAAACTCCTGGAGAGGATCAGGAACAGCAACGGAAAGACCGTGAGGACACATCGCAGAGGGATGTACATCCTACCTGAGATGGTGGGAACCACAATCGGAGTTCATGATGGGCAGAAATTCGTCAACTTGGACATAATCCCCCCAATGATCGGACACGCATTGGGAGAATTCGCAATTACAAGGAAGTCAGTAACGCACACAGGTCCAGGTGTGGGTGCAACCAGATCTTCCCAGCACGTGGCACTAAAGTGAGGTGAAATGAATGAGTAGGAGAGCAGGAAGGTCGCAGAGCGGATACACCCAACTCCTAGAGGGTTCGAACCTCGTCACCGCCCGGTCAGTCAACTTGGACTGCCACCACAAGCACTGCTACCACATCGCCAAGGCAATCAGAGGTATGAATGCGGAAGTCGCGAGGGATTACCTGGAGGACGTAGTTGCTAAGAAGAGGGCAATTCCGTACCAAAGAAGGTCCAGAAAGGGAAGAGGCGGCAACACGATGGCGGGTCACAGAAAGGGCAAGATGGGGCCAGGCAAGTTCCCAAACAAGGCTTCTCGCGAATTCATCAAACTAATCAACAGCGCCATGGACAACGCAAGACAGCGATTCGATGACATCGATGCAGAGGACATGGTGATAACGCACGTAGCCGCTCATCGTGGCCAGGTTTCCAGGAACATGAGGCCTCGAGCCCAAGGAAGGGCAACACCCAGCAACCACTACCAAGTCAATCTGGAAATTTTCCTAGAGTACTTCGGTGAGGATGATGAGGATATGGGAGAAGATGATTTCTGAGGTGATTGCATGAAGGAGAACACGATCCAGAAGATGATCAATCGCAACGTCGAGAGGCAACTCGTCCGAGAGTACCTGCTCAAGGAGACAGAGAGGGCAGGCTTCGGCGGACTAACATTCAACAGAACTCCCGAGGGGACCAAGGTAACCCTGCAAGCAGAGCAAGTAGGGCGCGTTATAGGGAGGAGGGGCAAGGTCATCCACGACCTTCAGCGACGCCTCCAGGAGGACTTCAACCTCACCAACCCCCAGCTCGAAGTCGAGGAGATAGAGGAATCAAGAACCAATGCACAGGTCATGGCCAGCAGACTCGCAAGCTCGCTAGAGAGGGGCTGGTTCTTCCGAAGGGCCGGACACAGCACCGTTCAGAACATAATGGACGCTGGAGCAAGGGGCTGCATCGTCACCCTCAGTGGGAAGATTACCGGCGCAAGGCACAGAGTCGAGAAGTTCCAGAAGGGGCACATCAAGTACTGCGGCGAGACCGCTCTCCAGCTTATGGACGTCGGATTCTCAACCGCCGTGAAGAAGCTGGGGACAGTTGGCTGCACCGTGAGGATCATGAGGCCAGGGTCAAAGCTCCCTCACGAGATCACTATCCAGGAGAGAAGCGAGTCCGGACTGCCCGAACTGGTGGAGGCATCAGGATACGTCCCCCTTACCCATGAGGAAGCCCTCGAGAAGAAGGCAGCAAGGGAGGAGGAGTGAAATGTCACACATCAGTTCCAAGGAGATTGATGAGATGAACCAAGAGCAGCGTGAGATCACCCTCGGTGAGCTCAGAGACGAGATGCTGCAACTCAGGTCCCAGCAGGCACTCGGAGGCTCTGCTTCAAACTCAGGTGCATACAAGCAGACTCGAAGGAGCATTGCAAGGCTCCTAACCAAGATGAAACAGGAAAAGGAGGAGTGATTTGGCGGGAATTTGCAACATGTGTGCGCTTCCGGATGACCTATGCATTTGTCAGGAGATAGCCAAAGAACAGCAGAAGGCGGTGATTTCAGTGGTTAGGAGAAGATACGGAAAGATGGTCACCATGGTCGAGGGCATAGAGGATACCGCAATCGACATCGGCCAACTGGCAAAGATTCTGAAGGGAGCATGTGCCAGTGGAGGCACTGTCAAGGGCCGGACCATCGAACTTCAAGGGGACCACAAGAAGAAGGCTGCCAGGGTTCTCGAGCAGAATGGCTACCAGGTGGAGGTGCGCTGAATGAGTCAGATTACCAACCTCCCTTGGATATCCAGGAACATCCAGGTCACAGATTCCACCGACCCGACCCTAGTTGGCATGTCAGGAATGGTGGTGGACGAAACCATGCGCACAATACTGGTCAATACCGGGAGCAAGGAAGTCATCCTAGCCAAGGACACAATAAGATTCACAATCGATGACGAGAAGATCGACGGTTCTCTAGTCGGGCAGAGGCCCGAGGAAAGAATCGGCAAGGCATACAGGAGGTCATGAAATGAGAGACATAGGTGTAGACGTCAACAAGCCCGAGGGAGAATGGGATGGGAGCAAGAACTGCCCCTTCTATGGCACACTGAGACTCCGTGGACAGATAATCAGCGGCACCGTCTCTTCGCAGGGGATGACGGACACAGTGGTCGTCGAGAGAGAGACTACACGTTACATGCAGAAGTTCGAGAGGTACGAGAAGCGCACCAGGCGCTATTCGGCCCATCTGCCCAGTTGCATCGGGGAACTAAACCCGGGGGACAACGTCCGCATCATGGAATGCAGGCCACTCTCCAAGACTGTGAAGTTCTGCGTAATAGAGAAGGGGGCGAGCGAATGAAGGGAATAGCAGGTAGGGTGACCTCCGGCCTTCCCACACAGGCAAGACTAGAGTGCGTCGACAACACAGGCGCCAAGGTCGTCCAACTCATCACCGTCCTGAAGAAGGGAGGGGTCGCCAGGAGGTACCCATCAGCAGGCGTCGGCGACATGATCAGGGTCACCGTCAGGAGAGGCACCCCAGAGACCAGGCGCCAGATATACACAGCAGTGATAGTGCGCCAGTCGAGACCCTTCAGAAGGGTCGATGGAACATGGGTCCAGTTCGAGGACAACGCCTGCGTAATAACGAATGAAAGAGGCGATGTCCAGGGTTCAGACATCAAAGGCCCAGTCAGCAGGGAAGCTGCCGAGAGGTGGCCAAGGATAGCGGCTACGGCCAAACAGATAGTGTAGGTGATTAGAATGGTTAGCAAGAAAGCAGGAAAGCAGAGAATGTCCCAGAGGGATGCCCCTACTCACGTGAAGAGGAAGAGGATTCGGGCCCGACTAATTTCCGACGATCCAGACCTAAGGCAGGTACGTTCGGTTACTATCAGGGTCGGAGACGAGGTAGAGGTCACCAGAGGGGACTTCAGCCACCCTAACAGCGTAAAGGCAGACTCCAGAGGAAAGAGGCTCGGACAACCAAGGGGAAGGGCGGGCGTGAAGGCCAAGGTCGCATCAGTAGACACAAAGAGGGGCACCATCTTCGTCGACGGACTGACTCAGACCACCGCCGATGGTAAGGAAGAAGCCGTCCCAGTGAACCCATCAAACGTCATCGTGACGAAGCTTTTCGAGGGCGACCCAGTAAGAATCAAGAGGATCGTCGATAGGTCAGCAGGAGGTGACTCAGAATGAGTCGAAGTCACCACAAGAGGCTAGTCATGCCTAGGACATGGCCACTCACGAGGAAGACCAACATCTGGGCACAGAAGCCGAACCCTAGCGGCCACCAGATAGAGATGTGCATGCCCCTCGGGATCATACTCAGAGACGTCCTTGGAGTCGCCCACAACATGAGGGAGGCAAAGAGGATACTTCACGCAAGAAGCGTAATGGTGGATGGAAAGGTGGAGACAGACAGGGCCCGTGGCGTGGGCCTGATGGACGTCCTCACGGTCGGCGATGAGAACTACCGATGCATCCTCGATACCAACGGGAAACTGCGATACAGGACCATCCCTAAGAAGGCCGCAGGAAGCAAGATCTGCAGGGTCAAGGGCAAGACCACCGTCAAGGGAGGCAAGACCCAGGTCCACCTTCACGATGGCAGGAACATCCTCATGGACGAGTCTCCAGACTACAAGACGGGCGACTCACTAGTGATTTCCCTTCCAGATCAGAAGGTAACCTCCCACATCGAGATGAAGAAGGGCGCCAAGGCGTACCTGACTGGCGGGAGCCACATCGGGGAGACCGCTGTTATCAAGGACCAAGACATCAAGAGGTCATCGAAGCCGAATGAGACAATATTCGAGGAGTTCGGGACGATCACTGACTACGTATTCGTCATCGGCAAGGAGACTGACATACCACTGGAGGCTGAGTCATGAGCGAATCATCCAACCCCATGCTTTCCCCCTCTATCACCAAGGTGACCGTGAACATCGGAGTCGGAGAGGGAGGCAGGCGCCTCCAACTGGCAGAGAGGGTATTGGAAGTACTCACCGGAATGACCCCGTCAAGGACCCTTTCTACCAAGACAAATAGGGACCTAGGCACCAGGAAGGGCGCACCAATAGGGTGCAAGGTAACCATTCGGGACCATGACAAGGTCGAGTCCTTCCTGAAGGACGCATTCTGGGTCCGAGACCACACCCTCCCAGCATACAACTTCGACATCTCAGGAAACCTCTCATTCGGCATTTCAGACTACACAGACTTCCCCGACCAGAAGTACGACCCCGACATCGGGATATTCGGAATGGACGTCAACGTCGTCCTCGAGCGCCCGGGTCATAGGGTATCGAGGAGAAGGAGGAGGAAGTCGAGGGTGTCCGCCCCTCATAGAGTCGGTAGAGACGAGTCGAAGGACTGGTTCACAGGAAAGTTCGGACTGAAAATTGTGGAGGAGTAAGTAGTATGGCACACGATCATGGAGCTGGAGAACCCGTCGGACGCGATGACGGAAAGAGAATCGGAAGGAGCAAGGGATGCAGGAGATGCGGACGCAAGAGGGGCATGATCCGCAGGCATGGCCTTATGCTATGCAGGCAGTGTTTCCGAGACGTAGCCCCGGATATAGGATTCAAGAAATACTCATGAGGTGATGAAAGATGCAGTTTGACCCATTGAATGATGCCTTCACGACGATATACAACGCAGAGAGCTCAGGCAAGTACGAAGTTACCGTGCGACCCGCTAGCAAGCTCCTCGGTAGCATGCTGTCCATAATGCAGACATCCGGATATCTCGGGGACTTCGAGAA
>MPLT02053130.1_pt1 | contig 20801 bp, 13 predicted proteins | sample 1617391 | NCBI WGS metagenome assembly MPLT02 (sample SAMN05944800, study PRJNA350692) | marine metagenome | biome: marine; feature: ODZ; material: water; isolation source: 70 m water sample filtered on 0.2 um supor filter | place: Pacific Ocean | collected 2012-04-08 | depth 70m m
GCTCTTACCTGAGCCACATCAAACTCATTTGGAAAGAAAAAACGATATATCTGTGTATGTAATGGCATATTCCAATTTATTGGAATAATATCAGCGTTCAACTCAACTTCATCCAACTCTGTTACTTTGAAAATATATGTTTGATTATTTGAAAATCCAATTACTACATCCGAAAGCCTAAAAGACTGACCCGGATAAACGACATTTATTTTATTATTTTCTGTTATACTTACGAAACCACCTTGTCCCGGTCCATTTAGTGAAAATATTGACATTTCGCTGACTTCTGATGATGGTGGATACAATAAAGATATTGTTTTTATAGAACCTTTTTCGTACAATTGTTTTCTCATTTCTCTTGCTTCGTCTGACAAATCAATAACCAATTTGCTTTGAGAAAAATACTTCAGAACCACATCCTTATATAATTCACCTACCCTTTTTATATGTTCCAATAACTTTTCAAAATCATCACCTGAAAATAATGTAGGTTTATCATTTTGTACGTTAAATATCATTTTAATTGTTTTATTAGTTGCGCTTGCCAATTTAGTATTTTTTGACATGTTTCTAGGAGGAACGCCGATTGTTATAAAATAGAATAAATCTACTAATGTGTCATCCATTAATCATCTAATTTTTTTAAATTCATATCGTGAATTCCATATTCAAGTAAATTCTTAATATTTTCAGTTTTTTCATATTCATGTATATTCTCATTAGTATCCGAATATTTATCATAATCGTAAATATTGTATGTTTTTCCACAATATTCATAAACATCTTTTTTATTCATAAAATCTTTACTCCACCATATTGGATGCTCTCTTAAACCATATTTACCATCTGTTTTAAGCATATAAGAAGGTATATATACATTTTTTATTGAATCACTCAACTGAATTATCAAAGGACATAACGATGATTGACAAACAGCATAATTCTGGCAACCAACTAAATATCCTAAATCATGTTTGAAACCAAAACCTTCACCTGGACATCTTTTTCCAGAATCTAGAAAGGTAATTATACTAGGATATCTTTTTATTAGTTCTCTAAAACATGGGTTATTATCTCTTTCTGTTAATATATATATATTGTCCCAAGATTTCAATTCTATTATTTTTATGTAAAAAGATAAAGGAGGTTGAAGATAACCATAATGACCTTTTCCCATTATATCACCACTTCGAAGATGTATTACCAGATCTTTTTCACCAAGTTGTTGTGCAGTGAAATCAAATAATGGTTTTAAATATTTTTTACATATATGCATTCTATCCTCAAAAGAAGTTTCTGCAGTATAAAATCCGACAAACCAAGAACTGATTTTGCCATCACCTATTTTGGTTACACATCCACGACGACCAAGATTACTCTCTGAAGGTTTATCACCCTTAAAATCAGAAGGATCTATATTTATTTCATAACTTGTAAATATTGCTGCATTTTTGTTTGGGCCTTTTGGAAGCAAACTTGGTCCCATCCAATTCATATCTTCAAAAGATATTTTATCAATATGATTTTCCATTGCATACTTTATAGCATTCATTATACAAATCATACAGTTGCCAGTTCTACCCAAACTTCTTTTCAATATTAATTCATACATTATCTAATTTAACTTATTGTGCCAAAACTCAAAATTAAAAAAACATATTTTATTATGAATATTAACAAAGACTATTTCGATGTTCCACCATCAAGTAAGAAGGTTGATATTGATTTAAAAAAAAATGAACACTTCACATTAAATACATTCTCTAAAAATAATAGAATATCCGAAAGTATTTGGAATTTTAGCATTAAATTCGGATATGTTGATACTAAATATGAAAACATACCATTGTATGAAAATAGTGAATTTAACTTATATAGACAGGACAACACTGCTGGATTTACTTTTAATGGTTTTTCATATCCACCCTATGATACAACAAAACCAAAAGGAGACATTATTGGATATATTAAGCATGAAATTTCTGGACGTGGGGGATGTTCATTTTCCGAATGTCTTAAACATGTAAAAGGATTTACTCAATTTAGACTTGATATACCCCTCGCAATTATTAAATCATTCACAGATTTTAATCACATTATATATGTATCAATAGATGAGCTATCCGCGTTTAGTCAGATTCATATACCTACAAGCATATATAACAATAAGGACGTCACTTTTACATTATATTTAGCGGATACAAATCCTACACACAATACATATATATCATCATCCGAAATTACATTTCATCAAAAAACTAGTTTTCAAAAACTAAGTATTGAATTTTTTAATCCATTTACACAATTTGATGATAGTATTGATAAATTACAAATTATAAACGCAAGAATTAACTCTAAAGGATACTTAGAAATCATTGCAAATAATGTGCATAACTCTTTTGCAAAACATAATACACTAATATTTCCAAAAAATAAATTAATTTTTCCCGAAATATCCGAGCCAACTGTGCAGTATGTCGGTGCGGTGCGCGGCACCGGCAACGCCCGGGATGCAACTGTTGTAATAAGAAACATAAAAGGAAACCATTTATATACAACTTTATCAGATATAAATGGTCTATTCGTCGTCGACGCATCAGCAGGCATGATCGCTACGGCATACAGAGGTATCGATATATCATATGATGCACAAAATATTATAGAATTGAAAGCGGTAGTCAAAGATGATAACGAATTATATATCACTCCTATCACAACTTTAATAGCTGATTATTTAATCTTCCACACAAAGGACGCCGATGCCATCGCCACGCACGACATTCGCGATGCATATGAATTATTCTCTAAGATATTATCTGTTGAAAATATTGATTCTGATTATAACAAAACAAATAATGTGAATGCAGGAACAAAATCATTACAAATCGCATCAACTATTAAAACGTTTTATACTCTTATAAATGAATTCTATAATAAACCTATTTCTATATCAATTATAAGTACTAAATTAGCCATTGCTATCGCGAACAAAACATTCTCCTTCAATAACCAAAATAAAATTAGCTCTACAATCAACAGTATCGCTAAAAGTTTAAATATATCAATTAATAATACTGCCTTTTCGCAATCAAGAGAATATGTATCAAAAGCATTAGCATGTCATAACACACTAGATGAAGGTGATGGTATTAATTTTAATACATTTGCAATTGCATCGCGTGTTTTACACGAACATATCAATTCTGGCACTATTTCACATAAATTAACTAACATTAATTCTGTTCTTGAAAAAAGACGTGTTCTAATGGGTAAACCCAAAATTAGACCCGTATTATATGACTTTAATCTTAAATTGGAATTCGCGGCAAACTCATCAAATCAACTTAAAGAATCAGTTACTGTCTTAACCACTTTATTAAAAGATATAATCTTATCATATGATAGCATACAAACTTCTAATCTACCAATAACTATTGAAGAATGTTGTTTTGAAAATGATCACGAATTAATTAGAAGTTCTTTGAAAAATAGGCTCATTCAAATAAATCGTGATTTCTTATTCTCAAATATTGATACGAAATTAGTGTTCGCCAATCTATCAACATCTCCATTAACAATTGTCTTATTGCATGAAATTATCTATATGATTACTTGTAATTTTCACAAATTTATATCTAATGGGTTTTATATAGGAAAAAAAGGAATTGAAAATTATAATCTTATTACACATTCTTATAATATATATGAAGATTATGATAGTATTCCCATAGACCAGCATGGTCGACTCTGCATAAACCAAACTGCACCATTATACCCTGATGATATTATGATTCACACATTAACCCAACAATCATGCATTAGTATTATAACATTAGGAATTTTAGAAGACAATGGATATTCTGTAAACTATGATTCTAATTACATTAATGTACCGAGAATTTTTTATTATGATACACTCACAGACATTAAGCTCATTGACTATTCGGTGTCAGACCAACAACCAGAATGTTCATGTATTAAATTTGCGGATAGGGTCGAGCGCGCCCGGGACTCCACGCAGTCCAATATTCCTATTTCAGATCAATTACGTTTTTCTAAAATTATATCTTATGAATTCAGAGATAATTTTCATTTAGATTTAGTTATAGATAATTATATATCAGGTTTAGTCACTTTTATTCCCACAATACATATTAATGGTAATTTATATAAAACTTTCGATAATAAATCAGTAAATGCAAGCAAATATAAAAATACAACAATTAGTTTCAATTTTAGCGCCCTATCAAAAATACTCGATGAATCTAATTTTTCTGTTGATGTTAGATTTGAATTTGAATTTTACTTTGGTTCAGCATCCGAGCGGTCATCTACATGCTTAATAAACACTGTTTACACATCACCATTTAAATGGAAAGATTTAGATAATATCCCAACAATTTCTTATTCAAATAACGACATAGATTCACATTCAAATTATACAAACCAAGTTGGGCTATCATTAGAATTAGGATTCGGTAATCCAAATAATTCTAACTATTTTGTTTTTGCATTAGATCCTAATGGAATACAACTAGAACCTGAACCAGAACCAGAACCGGAACCTCAACCTGAGCCAGAGCCTCAGCCTGAGCCAGCTCCGGAGCCAGAACCGCAACCAGAACCTCAACCTGAGCCGGAACCAGAACCCCAACCAGAACCTCAACCTGAACCTGAACCAGAACCGGAACCAGAACCATTGGGTGCATCCGTTAATATAGGACCAGAAAACTGGCTTGAGTTTGCCTGTCAAATTAAATTTAATTCAGAACAAAAGAGTTTATATGCATTAACATCATCAGCGTTATATAATATTGATGTTAGTGGTGGTATCAGTACTATAATTGACGAATTGTCAGATGCATCCGATTTTGATTATTTTACGGATAATTCCGGTAATTTGTTATTTTGCATCACATCTTTAGAAGAATCTAGTATAGTCAAAGGATCTGATATTATAGAAACTTTAGAAATACCAGGGGCGACCGTTGATTGTTATCAACACTATATTTATATTGTTAACGATCTTGGACTATTTATTGTTAATACACATAATTTTAAAGTTATAGGTCAAGCTTTTGATTCACGTTTTAAAGGTAGTCACAGAATTGTTACTACAAATTCTGGTAATCGTCTGTTTATTACATCCAGAATACTTAACACACTAATCACAATTAATATTACTGACAAAACTCTACCATTTATACAATATACTTATAATTCGCAATTATTAACAGAACCTAGACAAATTTTGTATAATGATAATTATAAAATTTTGTTTGTTACATGTTACCATTCCAGAAATATTCTTATGTTTGAAACAAGTCAACTAAATACGAAGCCGCAACTTATTAGAAATATTGAAATGATTGAAAATCCATGTGGTATATTCTTTAGTAACAACTATTTGTATATTGCATCAAACAATGGAATTAATGGATTAAGTTATATCTCTCTCTGGCCGCAGGGAGTCGTCGCCGACAACACCAATATCTCACAATTTCATGATACATATTTAATTCGTAACACATATCCAGAAACCTTTCATATGGGAATAGAATATAATAATATCTTTATTGATCAAGAACAAGACTTGCTCATAGCAATATCAAAGAAAAATAAAACTGTTGATTTATTTGATAGTACTGTTTTCAACAATACTACCACTAATAAAAACAATAATACTTTGATAGATGAGCATCATAGATCTCTGGAAAAACCTGAACACCACATATCAAATATTAACAGAGACATTGATGGACATATCGTTATAGAATTAGATACTTATTTCGATAATATTAAACACTTACCATTATATATTAATAATGATGAAGATATCATTAATGTCAGTAACCAACTAGTTATTTCTTTAGACATTCTTAATGGATACTCTAATTCCTAATTAAAATATAAATACAAATATGATTGAAATTATTAACAGTACTTGGATAAATGCTATGTTAACACTTTTAATTAATATGGGTTCATCATATGTTATAAGTGATGTTCAAAATATTTTTAAGGGTGTTTTTTCATACAAATTTATGAAATGGCTCGTTGTTTTTGCTATATGTTTCTTATCTACAAAAGACGTATATGTATCTATATATATGTCATTGATATTTAGCATATTAGTATGGATACTACTAGATAAACAAAATCCAAAAACTATACCACAATTTAAAAGAGATATAAAACAATACATTAAGAACTTATTATTAAATATAGATAAATCAGTAGAATATGAATCAAGAACAGTCAAACAATCGGGATATTGATGATTTATCTAAAATTCTTATTGATGCGTTTGTTAAAAAACATCTTATTTCGCAAAACAAAGACATTAATGTATTTACACTAGTATCTTCTTTAATTCTGATATACAAAACTATATCTGAAAATAAGTCTGTTAAATATACAAGTTCTGAATTATATGAAGAACCATCTGGTATAGATAATATACTTAAAAATATAAAAGAAATACCATGTTCCAGCTCAAACAAACCCAAACGAACAGAGTCACCCTTTGTACATTTCGATAAAATGAAAGATATTTTTGAATTCATCACACAAAAATATCCAGATATTCATTCCATTGATTTGAGAGACGTATTTGATATTTATGCAAATATTAAAAGAATAATTGAAAACTAATCAAAATTAACAGTCATTGAACTATTTGTCCTTGAAAATGAACGTTTCTGATTTGAATTATTTTTTTTCCTAGATAAATTGGTCTTCTGTTTATTCTCACTTTTCATTTCTTTCTCCAATACATCATAGTTCTCATATATATACTTTAAAATTTGATTCTCAATAGCCCAGCGAAAAAAATTCATTTGACCTATTGTTGTTGTCAATTCAGAACCATGTTTTCTCAATACAATACGATCTCGTCGACAAAATGGATCCATCTGTCTTTTTGAATAAGCTTTCAATTGTGATTTATAATTCGAATATACTGCGAAGGGTTTACCATTCACATCATATTGTAAATTCCGGACACGTGAAAATTTTGTAACAAACCAATCTATCATGCGTAAAGATACTAATGATCGGTCCTGTAGTATTTCAACTAATGATTCCATATTTACCTTGTTTTCAAAATATTGTAATAACGAATTTAATAACAAACTTCCTTTTGTTTCGTATAATACTGGCATTTATAATTTCTTTTGTTCAACATAATCTTAAATGCGTTCAATGTTTTAAATCAAATATTTACATATAATTTAAGAAATGGCAGCCATTACTGCGGCTTCAAATTCAAAACAAATAGCACCATTACCTAAAACTTTATTACAAGCCGCCGTCATGGCTATAGAACTCGATAAACCGATATGTCTAGATTATTACGTAGCGAGTTACAACAAGAATTGTAAAATTGCAAGAGATGGTACAGAAGGAGATAAATTTCTTTACAAAAATCCAGAAGAATACACTTCGCCTCTTAAGGGTATGTTTAAAGTTGACCCTGGTCCTGATTCTCAAGATTCTTCATATGACTTGATATTTGAAACACAAAATTCTATATACTTGGCTTCGGGTAACATGTTGTAAATTCATAAAATTAAATATAATCACGAGTTATAATGGAGCGCTTTGATGCAGCTTGTTTAACAGACGCGAAAAAAGAATACACACAACGTTTAGTTCGTAAACTGAAAACACCTTTTTGTGAAAAAATATTCAGTATTTTGAAAGAAGTTAAAGATGAATGTACCGATATGCATGAAGATGATAAAGTGTTGATATACTTCCAAGATAGATTAGAAAAAATACCAGAATGGGATGATGTTAAAATACAACAGTTTAACAGTTATATTATTGCACAAACTAAGTGTGATTATATTGAAGAACTTTTACAAGCAGTCTTTATAATACACACAAAAATTTTAGCTGTCATTCAGCATCATAATTCCACAAAAAAATCAGAACTTAAACTACCATCCATAGAAAATTTTATTTTTCAAGCTTTCATTAACACATGTCGCGATATGTGGAAATTTGCATATTTATTTAAAGACTCGAAAAATTCTTGTGAATTTCAACAAAATACCAATATTTGTGAAGATAAAATTGGAAAAAGTATTATTGATACAATTGATGATATGTTGCCAGTTAGAGATATGCTTGTTGAACATGTACGCGAATATACAGTTAATGATGACGATGATGAAATTCCAGGAAAACAAAAAGGAGGCGATGCACCATTCGATTCGCCCATGCCATTTAGTCTAGATAATTTACCCGCAACTACTTACTTTTCACCAGTAACAGCACCAGTTCCACATCCACCCATACCAGAATTTGCAGAACCAGCACCACAACCACTCGTACCAGCACCACAACCACTCGTAGGTGGTGCCCCATCTGATCCAACGCCTGTTGGTCTTGGCGCGCTGCCCACGCCAGGCGCCGCACCAAACCCAATTACCGAGACGCCGCCGCTGGGCCAACCGTCACAGACAGCAGACGCCGCCGCGCCCGCGGTGCCGCCCGTGCCAACTCAACCTCCAACTGCTCCAGCACCAACGACCTGTGCTCAACCAACAGAAGAAATAAAAACAATTGAAATTACAAATGGTGCAAACCTACTAAATACAATTGATGGTGAAAATGTTTCATTAAATGAAAATACCTCCACAGGAGCTGTTACATTTGACCTTCCACCAAGTGCCAATTTAAAAGGAACTAGTATGAATGATATGGAAAGTTTATCATATTCACAACTCGTTTAAAAAAATAAATAGAAAGACTAATGAATGCTGAACGCTTTTTACTTATCGTTATAGCTTTGTCTATTGTTGTTATTATTATTTTTGGAGTACTACGAGTACTCGACATACGCGCCGGTCGCAGCGCCGCCGGAACGACAGAATCATTTAAAAACGCTGACCAAAAACCTGTACAAAGATTGAGAGCCCATAATCCATATGACGCATTTTACGCACCAGTATATTCCACATTGATTTCAGACCAAATTGTACCAAGAACTCAATTCGAAATTGAAGACCTTATTGAACAAACAAACCTTACAGAATATAATCATGCGAATCTTCTAGATATTGGTTGTGGTGGTTCAGACCATCTTAAATGGCTATCAAATGAAAATATTGAAACATTGGAATTGAATGGCCTTGACAAATCGGAGGATATGCTTAAAGAAACTAAGAAAAGGCTTGGCGAAGATGCACAAGACGTTCGCTTAATCAAAAAAGATATAAATACAAATGACCTCTTCATGCGTTCCTCCTTTACTCATATTGTGTGCTACTATTTCACAATTTACTATATTCATAGTGATAGATTGATGAAAAATATCAAAAAATGGCTTAAACCAAAAGGATGGTTTGTTGTTCACCTTGTTGATTTAGAAAAATTTGATCCTATCTTAGATGTAGCATCCCCATTTTTAGGAATTAATCCACAAAAATACGTTAAAAATCGTATTACAGAATCGAAAGTTACATTCAAAAAGTTTGTGTACCATTCTAATTTCTCATTAACAAAAGATAACGCATATTTCAAAGAATCATTTCACTTAAAGGATAGACCAACCATACGAAACCAAACACATACTCTTAAAAATATAGATATGAATACATTTGTAGACCAAATGGGAAAATATAATATGCATCTTAAACATTCTACCAACTTAAATGGACACGGTTATCACTATCAATATATATTATATTTCCAAAAAGTATAAACAATTCAAATTGTAAGTATAAAATACATTAGATATAAGATTATAAATACTTCCTTCAAAAGAACATATAAAATATATGACATCAGCATACAACGTAATAAAAATCTTTTGTCGACCGCGACACGTCGAGTGCGGGCAACGCGCCTAAAAATTATACATATTCCTATGATTAGCAATATCAGCAAAAATATTGTGGGGATAAATACATGCATCATTAGTTGACGCGTCAATCTTGAATAGCCGGTGTTATAGTTTTTATTTTTACGAAATATTGTAAACAAACCAGACATATTGTTATTATGATTCGTTATTACATTCATATCAGTTAATATTCAAGTCATATACTTAATACTAATTTCTATCTTATACATATTGTTTTAGATTTTTGTCGTTACATAAGACATTAGAATACTATAACTTCGTTGAATGCGAGGAGAGCCAAATACAACATATTCACGCATTATTTGCGCCCATCTAAAAAAATTTCTATTAACTCTATCTTTTGCGGAAGAAACAGTATAACGCCTCTTTACATCAGAATATTTAACTATTTTTTTACTCAAACGCTTGTTTGTATCATTATGTACTCTTACTAGCCATTTACTAAGACTATCGCGACTTTCAAGTCGTATCGGATATTTTTGTATATGTTTTTTATAATTTTCACGACATGAGCTGCATGGCATTAAATTCGGTAAATGATAAGTAAATAGTCTATTTACATGTATCGAATTCTTAGGATCATACATAAATGTTATGTAATGAAGTATGTCCCATAATGGTGGACCCCATATTTTTGGACTTATTGTTATATTGCTTTTACCTCCGCGGTTCATAATATATCTAAATATATTCTTTAATCCAGAAATATTAATATATTTTCATCTTCAGATTTTGAACTTACACATACCTCTAGACTTTTTGGATCTATAAAAAATTTACAATTTGAAGCAGCTAACTCTAACAACCAGAATCTTTTTATTACAGAAGCGCTAGTTACATCCAACACATGATTACCTATATTATAACTATCAAGGTAATTTACAACAGATTCCGCCTTATATTCATTACATTTAGCTTTAATTGTCATATTATCTTCATTCAATTCAAATTCCATTTTTTCAAAACAATGATGTAATCTCTCTAAACTCCATATTATATTGGAAATATTCATAGAAACTTTGTTGTTTGAACTATAAATATTATCCAATTTGTTTATTACATCAAATCTATTATCATATTGGCATATATCCTCCCTAACAACTGCTATTTTACATGAATTCTGTCGAACACTTTTCTTCTTCCTTAGACTATCAGTTATTATATATAAAAACTTACCTTCTAGTCTTAAATAACATCTATTTATTGCAGGAATGTTCTTCGTTATATTGTGGAGATTCGTAAAATTTATCTTTATAGAAATACCATCTGTCGGTAAAACACCATCCGTAACAGACACATTAAAACTTTCTAAACAAATATTATCACATATGAACCTACAACTGTCTTGATATAAATTTAAACTTACTTCGCTCGATAGCTTCTCTAACCTAGAAATTATTAATTTTAGTTTTCCAAAACTGTCAAAACAAAATGTTACCATTAGTAATACATTTACAGATTTTACTCTAAGGAAGATTAAAATATCAGAAACGCATTTCTAAGAGTTTTGTGGGACTATCTGTGTAAAACCACCAACCCCTCGGTATTACAATAAATTGACCACCAATTAATGGAACATCCGCATACTGAGATTTCTTAAACAAAGGATGCCTTTTTAAATCAGGCTCCAATACATTTATTTCACTTGTTTGATTCAATCTAAACAAATGGGTATTTGGATACAAAAATGACGTTTCTTCAGGAGGAAACAAATATATTTCAATTTGCATGTCCTTAGGAGCAGTACAACGAAAAGCACGACTATAAAAACACCTATTCAATCTTAATTCCTTTAACTTTTGACCAATAAACTCAGATTCAACTGACTTCTCATATATTGTTAACTTATCATCATTCCGCAACTCCTTTACAGGTGCATCCTCAATATAAATTGTACTGTCACGCGGAAATTTGAATAAATAATAACGTATATACAATATTACGTATACAAAAATACACATTAAAACCAAATGTAAATTGTTCATTAGTTCTGATTATTTAATAAAATTAAATATTTGTACACATTTTTGATTATTATTATTGCGAGTCGAACCCGAGCTTCGTCGGCGTCGGCCGGGGTGGCGGCGGCGGACGACTCCCCGGTCGCGGTAGCGGCGACCCGGTGACCTGCCCCGGGGCGGCAGGGCCGACAGGGGGGTCTGCTTGCTGTCCTGTTGGCGTATGTGGTGTTATTGCTGGTGCTGATGTTGTTCTTTGTTTTTTCTGGGGGGATTCTTCTGGTGCTGGTGCTGGTGCTGGTGCTGGTGCTGGTGCTGGTGCTGGTGCTGGTACTGCTACTGATTCTGCTGCTGATTCTGCTGTTTTTTGTTGTATTTGTGTTTGGGCATTACTAATAATTATAGGGGAGAAGTCTTTTGTTATAGGAAATGAATATATTGGACTATCAAATAAATCAATATACATATTTAAATCAGATAATTTTGGTATTGGTGTTTGAATTTCATAATCAATATATTCTTGTGGTACATCTTCAAACCTCAAATTATATATATATTCTTTAGAATCATATCCGGAAGAATGATAGAATCCAGGCGAAACGGGAATAGAATCTTTAATATAATCTTTAGTAATTGTTGCGCCGGCCGCGTCTTCCAAATATTTTTCAAAATGTATATTAATTAAATATTCAACAATACAATTAAACAAGAAATGATTTCCAATTTCTCTCCATTCACTTTCTTTTAATGGGTCTCCCGATGCGCCACCAACCATACTAAGATTACCACCCACAGTTGACACATCCATTGGTTCTTGGCCTTCTTCGCCTAATATACAATAATTATAAATTTCATATCCTTTTCTAAAAAAAGATTTGCCTAATTCTATCAAATTCTTTTTTCTTTCATCTAAAGTGATTTCATCTGATTTATAATAGTCATAGTTTTCTGAAATCTTATCAAAAAGATTTTTATAGTTCACATCTATTTTTGTTTTTGTATCGCTTGACAACACAAATTCAGAGTTATCTGATACATCAGAACTGTCGGATGTATTTCTTCTATCTGATAAAACTTCTTGTATTAATTCGGAATTATCTCCCATAGTATCTAAACATACTTCTTCAATAATTGTCTCTTTTTGCATATTTTCGATTTCTTCTTTTGCCGAATCAGTTTTGAATAATTGACTAGTATAGAAAAGCTTTCGAATATCTAATAGTTTACTATAAATATTTAAGCGGGAATCATGATTTACAACACAATTATTAATTTTCTCTTGACCGTTAGTACCACTTTCATAAATTGGATTTCTAGTCATATAATTATCATCGCTTCCAATACCATTGCGTGTTAATAATGTGGGATTACAGCAATATTTGTTCCATTCTCCAGTACTTTTTCTAAATGTGAGTAAATGCGGCTGTTCACTAGTAGGTATGTTATTCAAATTGTTTTTGAACCCAGTATTAAATAAATAATCACTTACAGCAAGTTTGTTATTCAAACTATCATTATCAAGATTATTATAATCGCGTTCATCATCAATATCACATTTAATTTTATTTTTTATTTCACTATTATTTATATCAACTTTTAGATTAACAGCATGAAATAAATCGACAACGGGTTTAATGCTTGAAAGTTTAACACATAAATCTTCATATGCATTTTTCGCTTTTTGTTTTAACAATGGATTTGGATTATCATCTTTATGCTTATAAAGTATTTCTAATTGTTTTAATGCTTTTTCTAAAGTATTAAGAATTAATAAAGTCGAACGACCTTGACCAAATTCTTCTGATGTACATAAAAAATAAAAAAATGCTGCTTTAGGATTATTTTCAGTTGCGGTAATATTTTTTTTAGGTCTCTTATCATTAATTGATAGCATTTGAAATATCCAACGGCGTAACTCTAATAAATGCTTCTTTCCACTTAATTTTTTTATAGTATTGCCATAAAATTCTGTAAACATATCCCCAAATTCTATGTTGTTTATAACTTTATAGTCATTGTAATTATTTACACTTTTATAAATCATATCATTAATATTATCATTATCCGATTGTGGCGTTTGTTCGAAAAATTCTGTTAAAATAGTGGGTACATTATCTTCAATACTAATTTGACTACTTAAGCCATCACTGTTTCTTGAGCCATCACTGTTTTGTACAATAGCTTCACCACCTTTAATAAACTTAACAGTTTCTAATCTACTTAAAGCTTTCTTTTGATTATCCTCTGTAAAGAATTTAATTGAATTTTCAGGATCAGGACTTTTTTCCTTAAGAAAATCAATATAAACTATGTTATCCTTGTTAAAAGTAATTTTAAGACTGATACTATGACTTGGACTTGGACTTGTTATTGTATTAATAATTGTATAATTGTCTGATGGCTCATTACCATATGTTTGTACATAATACCAACAAAATGCACTAATTATTTTCGAACATACAAGTTTACTAAATTCTTTTGGTTTTAAGCCAGAATTACAAAAAAGAAATTCTTTGGGTTCGGCGGGGGAATCTAACTGATTATGAACACTAACGTACTGCATAACAGTATTTAAACCTTCATTTATCGAAGATACTTGTAAAGGTCTTTCACCAGTATATAAAATCGGAGATAGAATATCATCATTTTCTCCACTTGCTTTCTCTACTAACTTTGCCATTACAATATGAGAACGGTCACCCATAAATTTTAAAAGTCGAAGCATAAAAATATATTGAACATAAGTGGAATCATCTTTTTTTTCACCAAAAAATTTGAAATAATAATTCGTTAATACTTTGATTGTTTTATCCTTATCTTTAACATTTTCTCCATCATTTCTAGATATAATATTCGCTGCATTATAAGCATTATTATTATCATCAAGATTGCGTTTTTGTAAAATGTTGATAATATGTTTGGCAACTTCCGCCTGAGATATATTAAATACAAATTGTTTTTTTTCATTTAATTCTTTGATTTGTGACTTGAATTTACCGATATCACCATCCGACACATACTTTGGGTTTAATTTATTTAAGAATGTTTCCTGAATTTTCTTAATGGCTGCGGAAAGACCACTCAGTCTTTTAGGTAATTCAAAATCCACCAATTGATCCACTTTATAACTAAACTTTGGCACAAAAGACCCAGGAGTTTTTTCAAATCCTGTAAATGCAAGACGATTCAATATTAATAAAGCTTTACTATATTTAGATGGATTTTCAGGTTCTACACATTTAGAAATACAATAATATAGATTCAATTGCCAAATATAATTGAGTAATATTAAGTTCTTTAATTCACTAGAAATAGGCTTCGTATCTGGGTCTGGGAAAAATTCGGGATATTTACCATTTAAATATTTATACAAACTAATATCTACTCCACTAATAGAAGAATTATTGTCTACACAACTTTTTGTTGATTGTGTTAAATCAAAAGTTCTAGGTTTTGGTCCATCAGTTGTATTTTTGTCTATACAAGAACCTCTTTCCTGAATATTGAAAAAATCTCCCTTCTTTTTCAAAAATTTCTTAATACTTGGAGTAGATGCAGAATCGATTAAGCAATCTAAAGTCAGTAAATGAGAACCCGGACCATAGTCTTTTACTATTGTATATTTATCATCTAATATATCAATATCATTTCTTTTCAATATTGTTGCTGTTTTTATTTTATCTCGAAGTGTGTTAACACTTGGAATGTCATTCTGATTACCACCTCTTACTAGAAAATCATTAATCTTATCAACTGGCATTTTATGAGGATTAATTGTATCATGCATAGTATCTATATCAAACAACCAACTAGTGTGATTGTTATGTTTGAAATATCCATATTCTGCTTCTAGAACCGAAGTGTCATCATTAGCATCGGGGGTTTGGGGATTGTTATACCATCCATTCTTGAATTCTTCAACTATATCTACTATTGAAGGGGGTTTAACATCGGCCTCCCCGGTGCCTCCTGTTTGAGGTATTTTAAATCCAAAAAAATATTTCCATGAATTTTTAGAAGGATTTGACTTATACATTATCTCTTAAATTATCAAATATTTTAATTCATAGATTTAATTGTACATCGTGTATAAATTAAAACCATATTAGATAATAGTCTATGGAACAATCACCTTTTACATATACGATGTTTGTTAATGATATTAGTGTTACTGAATTCAATTATGGTACTCCTGAAAATAATTTTCAGGATTCGGACTTAATGCATTTTTTAAAATGGTATAAAAATTTGCCTGATTCTATTAGTCCTTATAACGATGGACTTTTGGAACCAAAGTATCCATACACAAATTTAGTATTTTCTGAAAATATTAGTATTTCTGATTTTAATTATGGAAGTGCGGAAAACAATTTTAGTGGTGGTGATTTAAGTCCCTTTTTAAAATGGTACATTACATTAGGTATCAGTCCTTACGCAACCTTTTTAGCAGCAACGCCACCATTAGGAAAATATCCCCCGACAATATGAAAAATACAAAATAATTGTTAATAATATATGGCAGTATTCGATGCATCTGGATTGCTAGGTGACATCAATGATGACGGTAACGTCGATTTTAGGGATTTAATTTTTTTAGTTTCCCATCTTGATGTTGATAATAGTGGTAATCGTCCAGATCCAATATATAATACTATACATAATGACAGCTTTGTAGGAGGTGTATCATCTCTTGCTAAATATATTATAGGTGAATTGTCACAACTGTCTACCATATTTTTACTATTCAGACAAATCGATAATGTAACTGAATATAAAGTAGATAAGACTTCACCATTATCTCTATCAGCAGCAAAATTAATCTTTGAAGATAATATTATCGAAGATAATATTGTTGTTCCACCCAATTGGAATGCATCAATTCACAATAATCAGATTATATTATATTCATCCGTGAGAGATTCTCTGACTAGTCAGGAATGGTCTACATTATTTATACAAGAAAATAGCAATACAATTAAAATTGATGCATCTGGAATACAATTTGCAGATAATAATTGTGAATTTATAGAAAATAATACAGTATTTCTCAATAATGGCTATATAGAACCAGAACCGGAACCAGAACCAGAACCACAACCAGAACCGGAACCAGAACCAGAACCACAACCAGAACCAGAACCTGAAATTTATAATGTATTTTTGGATAAGAATGTTTTACAAACTGCCGTTTATGAATGGGCAACTATGAATAATGCAGAAGTTTTAACACAATACGGACCAATTAATGAGTGGAATGTATCTGCAATTACAGATATGAGTGATTTGTTTTATGATACTTCAGGCACTTATTCAAGTTTCAATGAAGATATTTCTAATTGGGATACATCAAATGTTGAGTCAATGAGTAATATGTTCAGGAATGCTAATTCTTTTAACCAACCCCTTGGTGCATGGAATGTAGAGAGTGTTACTAACATGGCAACCATGTTTGGTAATGCAACATCCTTTAACGAAGATATTAGTAGTTGGGATGTTAGTAGAGTTAAGTCTTTTTGGAGAACATTCCAAAACACTAATTTCAACCAACCCCTTGGTGCATGGAATGTAGAGAGTGTTACTAGCATGGCGGCGATGTTTAATAATGCAATATTATTCGATATGCCTATTGGGAATTGGAAAACGAATAGTCTTGAAGGGGCAGCATGGATGTTTAGAGGTGCGACTGCATTTAATCAGCTTATTGAGGATTGGGACGTATCTAAAATAAATAATTTTGAATTAGCATTTGACGCGGCGTCTGCCTTCGACGCGCCCCTCAACGGCTGGAATGTTTACAGTGCAACAAGTATGTTTGGAATGTTTCGCAGTGCATCGTCTTTTAACCAAGATATTGGTAACTGGGACGTTTCAAGTGTTACAAATATGGAGGAGATGTTCAAAGACGCTTATGTTTTTAACCAAAACATTGGTGACTGGGACATTTCTAACGTCAATTCTACAACTAATTTTGCAAAAGATACTAATATATCGACAAATAATTATAGTTCAATCTTAGTTGGTTGGGAAAAACTTGCTACATTATCTTTAGACATATCTGGGAATAGTATAAAATTCGCATCGAAATATAATGAAGAGGGTTGGGTTGCAAGAACGAAATTACTTTCCAGATTAGATGATAATTTTACTTGGGACGATGAAGGATTTGATGTATCAGGAGAAAGTCTAATAACCTCTCATGGAGAAAGTGATGATGGTCCATATAGTAATGGACCTTTAGAATTTACTATATCCGGAGTAGAGACTATAGATATTCCTATTCAAATTGGAAATGGTTGGAAAGTTGGAGATTATGAAGAGACATATGTAAAAGTAGAAACAACTGATAATGAGCCAGTTACAACTGGATTTTATGGTGAAAATGATTCTATTAGTAATTTAGACATTTCTGGTGCTTATATTGTTAAAATATATTTACCTACTCCAGATTTAAATGATTCAGGTGAAACATGGGGAGTATATTTTCATGACAAAAATATAACTAGTAATTCATCATTAAATATAACTAATTTAAATGGAATAGTTCTCTATTCAGATAGTAAGCAATTTAAGGGATTTGCTGGACGAATAAGTGCGACTGATGCTCCTTCTATAAGAACCGGTACAAGTCTTAATTCTGCTTTCGAAAATTCGACTTTCCAAGGTCATAGAGATAATGAAACTAATTTGAATCTTTCTAATTGGAATGTTTCTGGAATTACTACTACAAAACAAATGTTTAATGCTACGCCACATTTGGGAAATAATTTTGATGTAATAATTGAAAATTGGGATTTAAATAATTCTGATAGTTGCGAACAAATGTTTCGTCGATCATTTGGTTATGACCCGCCCGACGGCCTTGATAATTATATTCACAAAACAATATCTTTAAACGGATGGAATCTCACAAATTATTTATATGAGATGTTTTATGAAAGCTATTATTTTGATGGAGAATTGAACAATTGGACTATTACAGATCCAACGAATATGCAAAACATGTTTCATGTGTGCCGAAATTTTACTGGCAAAGGTTTATCATCATGGATTGTACAGTCACCACAAGGACTTGAATATAGTATGTACAAAATGTTCCGTAGTTGTATTAGTTTAGGTAATGAACAAGATATTGATATTAGCCAATCATCTAATATAGAAGACCTTCCTGGCAGTTGGGACTATACTTATTGTAGTACTATGGAATTAGCATTCCGAAATACTCCTAATCTTGGTAATAATAGTGAATTTAAAATGAATAATTGTAATTTAGTAAATCTTAAAAATATTTCAAACGAATCGGAAGAAGGTAGCGGGCAGCTTTATCAAACTTTTTTTGATAGTTTTGGACTATGTGAGGGATGTACCCCCTCAGTTGACGTTTACACCAATACTAATACTGAATTAAAAAACTGGAATATTGCACCTTTCGATAAATCAATAGGCGAGGTAACCGAACCGATTATAAGTATGTCAGATTATAACCAAGATGGATATGAAATTAGTGCTTCATCTGAACATTCAGGAAAAGAAGTATATTATGCCTTTAATGACTTAACATCACCAGATACGGACAATTGGGCTAGTGCTGGCGGCACATATTCCGACGGTAGTGGTAGTTATGTTGGTTCAGCAAATCTTGGATCAGATACCACAGGCGGCACAACTATAGATGGTGAATACATAATACTTAATTTGCCAATTAAAAGACAATTAATTAGCTATCTTATAGCGAGACAAACTGGTTACACAAACGGATTCCCAACGGATTGGAATATTTACGGCAGACAAACAAAATCATCGAATTGGGAACTTATAGACGAAAGAACAGGTGAAGCACCAACGGGTTATAGTAGTGGAAGCACCGATAGTGGCGGTAGTGTATACTCTGCAGAAACAACTAATGAATACGAATCTTTTGCTATTGTAATTTCAAAATGCGAAGACAAAGACAATGTGAGAATTGCGGAGCTTAAATTTAATTGCCTTCCTGGGGACTGGGGCATAAGTTTGTGTGATATGTTTGGTACCACTGATAGTACTGGTAGAGAGTCGTACTTTAACGGGGATGTTAGTAATTGGACTATTACAGATCCAACGAATATGACATCTATGTTTCACGACTGCGAAAAATTTAAAGGCAAAGGTTTATCATCATGGGTTGTAAAATCACCAAAAGGACTTGAATATAGTATGAACACAATGTTCCGTAGTTGTATTAGTTTAGGTAATGAACAAGATATTGATATTAGCCAATTCAGATTGGCGTTCGCGGAGCAGCATATATTTTCATATGATGCAACTGGAATGAATCTACCTGTTTATTTAAATTCCTATTTTAATCCATCTACCATTGGAATAACCGGTTCTAAGGATAGAACTATTATTGTGGTTATCAACTGGTACGGAACTACTTATGATGACGGCTCCACGCGAGACGAGGGCGCCGGCGCCATATTTAGCTATGGTAATAAAGATGGGTCTACTGGTTCAGCATTTTCTTTATCCATGAAGGCTAGTGGTGTTCTACATATATGGATTAATAATACCAGTATTACATCAACTATTGTGGTTAGTCCTAATGTTGAAATTATTGTAGCAGTGAGTGTGGATAATAAGAAGGAAGGACATTTTTATATTAAAGGTTTATCCGAAGGAACATGGCAACATGAACAAATAAACTTTTCAAATAATTTGAGTACAGATACAGATAATAATTTCACACTTGGAGATGGTTGGGGTGGAAACCACTTCCGTGGAACAATTGGTACACTAGCAATATATGATTTTGCGGTTACAAGTATAGAAAATATAGAAGACATTGTTATTGATAGAAGCACATATCCTGCTTCTTATGGTTCGTGGGACTATAGTTATGTTAACAATAGTGAACAATGTTTTCGCAATTGTCAATATCTTGGCAGTGGAGATTCTGTATTTATTATGAATGATTGTAACTTCCAAAATAATGA